>ENA-OSEY01000318-OSEY01000318.1-marine-metagenome-genome-assembly--contig:-NODE-318-length-35554-cov-5.009584_pt1 | contig 35554 bp, 36 predicted proteins | sample MGYA00248465_ERZ534230 | MGnify/ENA primary metagenome ERZ534230 (study PRJEB26409, sample SAMN06344110) | marine metagenome | isolation source: Sea water from surface | place: Atlantic Ocean:Southern... | reverse complement strand
TCGAGCTTCGCTTCGGTGGCGAGCTGAGTGAGGTTGTTGCCGAACTCGTCGAGGGTTGGGGTTTTGGTGGATCCCTTGGCACCGCCGCCACCGCCACCGGCGGAGACTTCAGCAGTTTCACCCAGCATGCGACTCACCTGGGTGCGCACCTTGGCGAGATCAACACCGAGGTTCTCCAGCACCCGAGCTGCGACACCTTCGCCCTCACGGATCAGACCAAGCAGCAGGTGCTCGGTGCCGATGTAGTTGTGACCAAGCTGACGAGCCTCTTCAAGAGACAGCTCCAGCACGCGTTTGGCGCGGGGCGTGAAGGGAATCTCAACGGCAACGAAGCCGGATCCACGGCCGATGATCTTCTCAACTTCAACCCGGGCATCCTTGAGGTTGACCCCCATCGACTTGAGAACCTTGGCAGCAACACCCGTTCCCTCGCCGATCAGGCCGAGGAGGATTTGCTCAGTACCAACGAAGTTGTGACCAAGTCTGCGGGCCTCTTCCTGGGCCAGCATGATCACTTTGATGGCCTTCTCGGTGAAGCGTTCAAACATCGCTGGGCCAATGCAGTGATGTCACCAAGCTATCAGGGTTGTGGGACCGCTGCGAGTGTTCGGTTTGTTCGGTCACTTTCCAGTCTGAGACTGGCCTGAAGCGCACAAAAAATAACAATGAATCCAACAAGATTCACCGCTTTTTTTGTCTCCCAGGGACGGGAAACCGAACAACTTCAAACCGCCGACGTGGGAATCGGGGCTGACGGGATGCGACACCACTGAATGAGGGCATCGCGACCATCGGAGTAGTACCCGGAACGGGTGCCTGCGGTGCGGAAACCGGCTTTGGCGTAAAGCGCCAGAGCGGCAACGTTGTCGCTGGCCACCTCGAGGGTGGCGTGCACGGCACCGTGCTGTCGTGCCCGTTGCAACAGTGCTTGCAAAAGCAAACCTCCATGGCCGCTGCGACGCCTGTCGGGATCCACAGCCACCGCTGTGATGTGCAGCTCATCGGCCACCAGCCAGCCGCAGGCCACCCCCATCAGGGCGTCGGGCCGCACAAGACCGATGCAGAGGCGCCGGGGGTCGTCCAGCTCCCGCCGCCACTGCTCTTGGGTCCAGAGGCCGTTAAGCGCCCGTTGATCCAGTGCCAGACAGGCTTGCTGCCAGGACGGGTCAAGACGCAGGATCTGCGCAGTCGGTTCGCCCCCTGCAGGGTCGATTCCTAGATTGCCCTTCGACGCCGCCACTCCGTGACCCAAACCATCACCAGTCAACGGCCCTTCGAGGCCAACCGGGATGCGGAGAGCCCCAATCGCAACCTGACCCCGATCACCACAGAACTCGACGGCACCGACCGTCTTGTTGTTGGGGGGTGTCGTCTCAGCGATCTAGCCGAGCGGTACGGCACACCCTTGTATGTGCTGGATGAAGCCACCGTTCGGGCCACCTGCTGCGCCTACCGCGAGGCTCTGAACAAGCATTACGCCGGGCCATCCCTGCCGATCTACGCCTCCAAGGCCAACAGCTCCCTGGTGATGAGCAGCCTGGCGGCCTCCGAGGGGCTGGGGCTGGATGCCGTGTCCGCCGGTGAATTGCTGACGGCCCTGCGGGGGGGGATGCCCGGGGATCGCATGGTGCTGCACGGCAACAACAAATCCGACGAAGAGCTGCTGCTCGCCTACGCCAACAAGGTGACGATCGTGGTGGACAACCAGCACGACCTCGACCGCCTCGCTGAACTGGTTCCTGCGGGATCGGAACCGGCTCGCCTGATGCTGCGCTTCACCCCCGGCATCGAGTGCCACACGCACGAATACATCCGCACCGGTCACCTGGACAGCAAGTTCGGCTTCGATCCCGACCAGGTGGAACCCGTGCTGCGCAGCCTGGTGGGACAACCCTGGGCCCAGCTCACCGGGCTGCATGCCCACATCGGATCCCAGATTTTTGAACTCGAGCCCCACCGGGATCTGGCGGCGGTGATGGCCGACAAGCTGAAGCTGGCCCGTGACCTGGGCCATCCCGTGACCGACCTCAACGTGGGCGGTGGCCTGGGCATCCGCTACGTGGAGTCGGACGACCCCCCGAGCATTGAGCAGTGGATCAAGGTGGTGGCCGAGGCTGTCACCAGCGCATGCCAGGAGCGGGGACTCGAGCTGCCGCGGTTGATGTGCGAACCGGGTCGCTCCCTGGTGGCGACCGCTGGCGTGACCCTGTATTCGGTGGGCTCACGCAAAACAATCCCGAACGTGCGCACCTACGTGGCCATCGACGGCGGTATGAGCGACAACCCTCGCCCGATCACCTACCAGTCGCTCTACACCTGCTGCCTGGCCGATCGCCCCCTGGCCAAGCCAGACGAAAGCGTGAACCTGGTGGGCAAGCACTGCGAATCCGGCGATGTGCTGCTGAAAGACCTGCCCCTGCCCACCACCGAGAGCGGTGACATCGTCGCCGTGTTCGCCACCGGTGCCTACAACGCCTCGATGAGTTCGAACTACAACCGGATCCCGAGGCCCGCTGCCGTTCTGGTGCACGACGGGTCAGCCGAACTGGTGCAGAAGCGGGAGCAGCCGGATGACCTGCTGCGCTACGACGTTTTGCCAGAACGATTCAACGCGTTACGTTGATTGCAGTAGCGAGAAAGGCGGAGTGAACGTGTTGGCGGTGGTGGATCCGCGCCTGGTGCTCGACGTTCTCTTTGCCTCTTCCATCGGCTTTCTGCTTTTTTCCCGCGTCAACGAGCAGCGCACCCTCTGGCTGCTTCGTGGCTGGTTGTTTCTGGTGGCGATGGCCTGGTTCGTCCAGCGCTTCGCCAACCTGCCCCTCACCACCAAGCTGGTGGACGCGCTGGTCATGGCCTGTTCGCTATCCCTGGCCATCCTTTGGCAAGGGGAGCTGCGTCGCTTGATGGAGTTGCTGGGCACCGGTCGTCTGGCCGTGTTGCTGGGCAATCCCCAGAAAGAGTTCAGCGCTTCGGCGGGCACCGTCAACCAGATCACCGAGGCCGCAGGCCGGCTGTCGCAGCTGCGACGTGGGGCCTTGATCGTGGTGGACCTGGGAAGCGACCTCAGGCCTGAGGACTTTCTCAATCCCGGCATTCCCATTGGTGCCGTGCTGAGTCGCGAGCTGATGCTCAACCTGTTCGCCGCCGACACCCCCCTCCACGACGGTGCAGTGCTGGTGCGGGGCAATCGAATCGAGTCGGCGGGGGTGATTCTTCCTCTGTCGAGGCACAGCGTGAGCCGTTTTGGCACCCGTCATCTGGCGGCCCTCGGCATCACCGAACGCTTCGATCGCTGCATCTGCATCGTGGTGTCGGAAGAAACCGGAACGCTGTCGCTGGCGAACCAGGGCAAGCTGGAACGACCGATCACCAGTTCCCGCCTCCAGGAACTGCTCAAGGAGCTGTTCAGTACGGCCGAATCGATGCCGCCGGCACGGCGTACGGTGGGTAGCGCTCCGTCCGAATCGCTGTCTTGAGCCGCCCTCCGGCCACCAGCACTGACACGGCCGATCGTTCGCTTCTGCCTGCGGACCTCGACCCAGGTCGGCTCCCGCAACACGTGGCCCTGATCATGGATGGCAACGGTCGCTGGGCGAAATCCCAGGGTTTACCGCGCGTAATGGGCCATCGTGCCGGCGTTGAAGCGCTGAAGTCCACCCTGCGGCTGTGCAGCGACTGGGGCATCCAGGCCCTCACGGCCTACGCCTTCTCCACGGAGAACTGGTCGCGCCCGGGGGAGGAGGTGAATTTCCTGATGACCCTGTTCGAGCGGGTGTTGCAGGCCGAACTGCAGGCCCTGGAGGCCGAACAGGTGCGGATCCGCTTTCTCGGCGATCTGAAGGCCCTGCCCCAGAAACTGCAGGAGCTGATTGCCGATGCCACGGCCCGCACGGCGGGCAACAACGGCATTCACTTCAACGTGTGCACCAACTACGGCGGACGACGGGAGCTGGTGCAGGCCGCTCAGCGGCTGGCCCAACGCGCTGCTGCCGGAGAGCTGGACCCCGACAGCATCGACGAGAACAGCATCGCCGCCGAACTGTTCACAGCTGGCGAACAGGATCCCGATCTGTTGATCCGCACCAGCGGGGAACACCGCATCAGCAATTTCCTGCTCTGGCAGCTGGCCTATGCCGAAATTCATGTCACCGATGTGCTCTGGCCTGACTTCAATGCCGATGCCTTGAAAGCCGCCCTGCTCGATTTCCAATGTCGCCACCGCCGCTTCGGCGGTCTTGATCCGATCCGCCCATGACCCTCAGCATCCGCCACGACTGGACCACCGAAGAGATCCAGACCCTGCTGGAACTTCCTTTGATGGAGCTGCTTTGGCAGGCCCAAACCGTGCATCGGCAGGCCAACCCGGGCTACCGAGTGCAGCTGGCCTCACTGCTGAGCGTGAAAACGGGGGGCTGCGAAGAAGACTGTGCCTACTGCTCTCAATCGATCCATAACAGCAGTGACGTGACGGCCTTTGAGGCCCAGATGCAGGTGGAGCCGGTGCTTCAGCGGGCCCGGGCCGCCAAGGAGGCCGGTGCCGACCGCTTCTGCATGGGCTGGGCCTGGCGCGAGATCCGAGATGGCGCTCCCTTTGAGGCGATGCTCGAGATGGTGCGCGGGGTGCGTGGCATGGGGATGGAGGCCTGCGTGACCGCGGGAATGCTCACGGACCAGCAGGCGGAACGGTTGGCCGAAGCCGGCCTCACCGCCTACAACCACAACCTCGACACCAGCCCCGAGCACTACGACCGGATCATCTCCACCCGCACCTATCAGGAACGATTGGAAACCCTGGAACGGGTGCGCAAGGCCGGCGTCACCCTTTGCTGCGGCGGCATCATCGGCATGGGTGAAACCCTGCGGGACCGCGCCTCCATGCTGCAGGTGCTGGCCAGCATGAACCCCCATCCCGAAAGCGTTCCTGTGAACGGGCTGGTGGCGGTGGAAGGCACCCCTCTGGAAGATCAGGCTCCCTTTGAACCGCTTGAGCTGGTGCGGATGGTGGCAACCGCGAGGATCCTGATGCCCCACGCCCGGGTGCGGTTGAGCGCCGGCCGCGAATCGATGAGCCGGGAAGCGCAGATCCTCTGCCTGCAGGCGGGGGCCGATTCGATCTTCTACGGCGATGTTCTGCTCACCACTGGCAACCCGGATGTGGAGGCTGACCGCCAACTGCTCGCCGATGCGGGGGTGACCGCCAATTGGCAGGAGGAGACGGCGGCGCCGGTCAGCTGCTCGCCCCACTGATCAGCACAGGGCAAGCTTCAACAAATCGATTAAGACGGTGCATCGCTCCGAAACAATGCAACTCAAACAACTTGGCTGGGCCGCTGGTCTGATGCTCCTGTCCAGCAGCGTGCAGGCTGCTCCTCAGCCTGAGATTCAGGAGTTGTTCAAGGCGAGTCGTACCCCCGGCGATCGGGTGGTGGCCTACCCGCAAGGAACACCGGAGATGCGGGTGGTTCGCGTCGGCCTGCCGGTGGGAGCAACGATTCCGCTCCACACCCATCCATCACCCGTGGTTGTCGTGGTGACCAAGGGTGCGATGACCAACGTGCGCCTGGTGGACGGCAACGAGGTTGTGAGCGTGGTGCGGCCTGGCGATGGCTTCCTCGAGGGCCATTCGGATGAACCGCACTATGTGACCAACAAAGGCCCTGAACCGGCAGAGGCGCTGGTGACCTTTGCCAGTGTTGAAGGCCTTCCGAACATGATTCCGATCCAATAAACGATCACTTCACTTGATCAAAAGCGTCGTCCCATCTGACGAGAGATGAACGGTCATGGGTCATCGGAATGAATGATCCGAATGGCATTGGCATAAACACCAATCAGGATCGCCGCCAAGACAACCACCATCGCTGGTTTGACTTCGTCTCCAGGTGGTCTAGGGCTACGCACCGGACACAACCTCCCTCAACTGAGGGATTGCTGAACCATCGTCTTTCCCCCGAATGGGGGATCGATGCCACCCCAAAGCAGCCCTTGTGAAGATCTTTTGACTGCAGGGCTAGGCCGGAACCAGCCCTTCCATGAGGCGCCGTGATTGATCCAATCGTCCTTCCATCACTGCTGGGACTGTTTGTTCTTTCCGTGATCCTTGAAACCGTCAAAGACGACCGGCAGCGTCACCACCATCACCGGCATTGAGATCTGGCTGAAACTTCCTTCACCACTGTCGCGGTGATGATCAGCGCCAGGAAAAGGATTTCCATCGCGACGTGCAGTCAGTATTTGTCGTGAAACACCGTTCCAATGGCTGTTGCTGTGAAGACAACAGCCAGCAAGGCGAGGGCCATGGACGGAAGCGAAGCACTCTTCTGTGATGCCATCGAACGCACGCCACTGGGCGTATCGAAAAGCACCGTCCAAATGGAATCGGCAGAAGTCCCTAGGAGCAAATCTGACGGACCAGGCTCTGTCAGCGAGCAGGAACACTGCACAAAACACTCATTGTGTGTGGCATCCCGGTTGAGCTACACCATGCTGGTCTGTGGCTCAGCCATGAAGATCGACAGCGCCAACGCTCAACCCATGGGAAGCCTGATCTTTGAAGGGGGACACAAGCCCTTCCATGCCCTGGCCTGTCCCCTGAAGCCAGCTTCGGTGCGGATCAGCAAGAAGGCCTGACGACGAATCATGCGGGGGCCACGACCCGGCCTGATGCAGGCTGGAGGACTGTTGAACCCGTCACAGCGTGAACCCGAGCAACCTGGAGCCTGGGCTGGCGAACGACAGCCGACTCTTGGTGGCGGCGTTTTATGCCTTCACGCCCCTGGATGACGAGCGTCGGGAGACATTGCTGAGCAGCTTGCCGACCCTGGCCCGCAATGGCAGCGTGCTCGGCTCGGTGTTGGTGGCCCATGAAGGGGTGAACGGCACGATCAGTGGACCGGAATCAGCGGTTGATGCGGTGCTGGATCACCTGCGCGCCTCGTTGGATCTGGGCGACGACCACTACGCACGGCTCGAGGTGAAGCGCAGCTGGGCCGAAAAACCGGTGTTCCGACGCTTCAAGGTCCGCCGCAAAAAGGAAATCGTGACCATCGGAGTGGCCAGCGTGGATCCCGGCACCAGCGTGGGCACCTACGTGGAAGCCGAACACTGGAATGCCCTTGTGGATGATCCCGACACCCTGGTGATCGACACCCGCAACAGCTACGAAACGGCGATCGGCACGTTCGAGGGGGCCATCGACCCCAGCACCGAGAGCTTCCGCGACTTCCCGCAATGGGCAGAGTCCACGCTGCGGCCCCTGATCGAACAGAAGGGCAGCAAACGCATCGCCATGTTCTGCACCGGTGGGATCCGCTGCGAAAAAGCCAGCAGCTATTTGCAACAACAGGGTTTCGGGGAGGTGCACCACCTGCGCGGCGGCATCCTCAAGTACCTCGAGCAAGTGCCGGAAGCCGAAAGCCGCTGGCAAGGGGAGTGCTTTGTTTTTGATCAACGGGTGGCGTTGAACCACCGGCTGGAACCTGGAGAGCACAGCCTTTGCCACGCCTGCGGCCTGCCGGTGTCTGCCCAGCAACGCGAACTGCCGAGCTACATCAAGGGGGTGCAGTGCGTGCACTGCGTGGATCGCTTCAGCGATGCCGACCGGGAACGCTTCTCGATGCGGCAGCGCCAGATCGATCAACGTCAGATCGAACAACACAAGATCAACCGGCAGCAGGCCTGAGCCGTCAGGCCGCATCGGACAATCCCTGCCAGGGACCACCCCGATGCCATGCTGCCGATCCTCTACAGCTTTCGACGCTGCCCTTACGCCATGCGCGCCCGCTGGGCTCTGCTGGAGGCAGGACTGTTGGTGCAGTGGCGCGAGATCGCACTGAAGGCCAAACCGGCAGAGATGTTGGCGGTTTCCCCCAAGGGCACGGTTCCCGTGTTGATGCTGCCGGACGACAGCGTGATCGAAGAAAGCCTGGCGGTGATGCACTGGGCCCTGGATCAAGCGGACCCTCGCGAGCTGCGCAACGCCGGCGATGCCTCAGCGCTGATCGAGCAGAACGACGGCGCGTTCAAACATCATCTCGACCGCTTCAAGTACACCGACCGCTACCCCGGCACCAACAAAAACGAGCAACGCGCCGCTGGCCTGGCCATCCTTCAGAACTGGAACCAGAGAATCGCTGATCTGGGCTGGTTGCTGGGCGCACACTGCTCGCTGGCCGATGCCGCCCTCTGGCCGTTCGTGCGGCAGTGGCGCATCGCCGATCCCGAGGGATTCGACAACGACAACAGCCTGGAAGCCCTGCGCCACTGGCTCCAGCGTTTCCTCGAGGATCCCCGCTTCGAGCGGCTGATGCAGCGGGCCGACCCCTGGAGTGCCGGGGGACAACAACACCACTTCCCTGCCGATGCCGTGGCGGTGCCCCTGGATCAGCCGCTGTTTCACCTGGCCCTCAAAACCGACTGGCAGGCCGCCCAGACCAGCGGCAGCTACCGCATCTCCACCCGGGGGATGACGTTGGAGCAGGTGGGCTTCATCCACTGCTCCTGGCAGGAGCAGGTGCAGGCCACCTTTGAGCGCTTTTATGCCGACGCCGGCGAGGTGCTGCTGCTGGAGATTGATCCCGCGGCTGTGAACGCCCCGCTGCGGGCCGATGCCATCCCCACTGGCGAACTGTTCCCCCATCTCTACGGGCCGCTGCCCCTGACGGCAGTGCGCTCGGTCGGCACCATGCCCGCGGCAGCATGACTGGACGACCATGACCGTGGCCAGATCCCGATCGATGCTTGAGCAGTTGGAAGCCGAAGCCCGCGCCCGGGGACTGCTGCTGAGATTGCAGGTGGGCCGCCGCCTGGGACTGTGGAGCCTGCGGCTGGTGGTGGCCCGGCAAGCCCCAAGCGGCAGCCTGCTGCTGCTGGGGGAAATGAAGGGATGGGCCTATCCCGCCACCACGGGCCTGCAGCTCGACACGATGCGGGTGATGCCAAAAGCACCTGCCGGCGTGGGTGATCTGGTCTGGGCGGCCACCATGGCCTGGGCCCAGGAGGCCACCCCCTGCTCACGGGCCCGGTTGCTGGCCATCCGCGACGACGAGCAGCAGCACCGCCGGCTGGTGCGCTACTTCCGCCAACGCGGCTTCAGCAAATCCCGCGATGTGGAAGCGGCGCTCTGGGATCTGCCCCTGCGCATGGTCTGGGGCGGCGCTGGAGCCCTGATGAGTGGTGATCTGGCCACCGTGCTGGAGCGCAGTCTGCGGGGCTGGCGTCAGTCGGCGGCGTGATAGCTGCTGCGCACCAGCGGACCACTGCGCACCTGGGCAAAGCCCAGCTCTCGGGCCACCTCCGCCAGCGCATCGAACTCCTGCGGCGTCCAGTAGCGGGCCACCGGGATGTGCTCCAGTGAGGGACGGAGGTACTGCCCCAGGGTGATCCGTTGGCAATCCACAGCGCGGAGGTCGTGGAGGGTGGCGATCACCTCCTCGCGGCTTTCCCCCAGGCCAAGCATCAGGCCACTTTTGGTGGGGATCTCCGGCGCCAACTCACGGGCGGCCGCCAGTAAACCCAGGGATCGTTCATAGGTGGCACCGCGGCGCACCTCCCCCTGCAACCGCTGCACTGTTTCCAGGTTGTGGTTGAAGCACACCGGCTGGGCTGCCAGCACTGTGGCCAGCCGCTGCCGTTGAGCCACCAAAGCCTGAGCGTGATCAGCCACACCCCCCCAGAAATCGGGGGTGAGCACCTCCAAGGCGATCAGCGGATTGCGGGCTCGGATCGCCGCCATGGTGCTGGTGAACAGGCAGGCACCGTGATCGGCGAGATCATCGCGGGCCACCGCCGTAAGCACCACATAACGGAGCTGCATCGCCTCCACCGCATCGGCCACCCGCTCGGCTTCGGCGGCATCCACCGGCATCGGGGCCTGGCCCTTGTCCACCTGGCAGAAGGCACAGCTGCGGGTGCAGATCGAGCCACCCAAGAGAAACGTCGCCGTTCCGGCGGCGTAGCACTCGCCGCGGTTGGGGCAGCGCCCCTCCTCACAGATGGTGTGCAGGCGGTTCTGCTTCACCAGCCCCTGCACCCGCTCCAACTCCGAGGCATTGCCGATCGGTCGCCGCAGCCAGTCCGGCAATCGCTCGACCGGAGGGATGGCGCTGTACTTGCTCATACCGGCCGGCGCCCCTCCAAGGCGCGGCTGAGGGTGACCTCGTCGGCGTATTCCAGTTCACTGCCCATCGGCAGGCCATAGGCGATCCGGCTCACCGAACAGAAGGGCTTGAGCAACCGCCCCAGATACAAGCTGGTGGTGTCCCCTTCCACGCTGGGGGTGAGGGCCAGGATCACCTCACTGATCTCCTCGTTGGTGATGCGCTGAACCAATTCGGTGACGTGCAGCAGCTCCGGGCCAATGCCGTCCATGGGTGAGATCAGTCCGCCGAGCACGTGGTAGCGCCCCTGAAATTCACGGGTGCGCTCCAGCGCCAAAAGATCGCGGGAATCGGCCACCACGCAGATCACGCCATTGCGGCGCTCGGGATTGCGGCAAATCTCACATTCTGGATCGGCGGAGAGGTGGAAGCAGGTCTGGCACTGGCCCACCTGAGTGCGGGCCGCCAACAGAGCATCAGCGAACTGATGGATCTGCTCCTGCGGTTGGTTCAACAGGTGCAGCGCGAGCCGCTGGGCCGTGCGCGGGCCGATGCCGGGCAGACGCTCGAACTGATCAATCAGCCGAGCCAACGGTTTGGTGAAGCCGCTCAGGGATCTGCCGCCGATGCGGGAAATGTAGGAGTTGCGGAGATCATCTGCCGCAACAGTGGTCACGACCATCAGGCCTCAACGGCAGAATGGCCCGTGGATTGATCGCCCCGCTGATGCAGCTCCTCCAGTCTCTGAGTCGCGTGATCCTTTGCGGCGTCCTGGCACTGGTGCTGGGGGCCTGCGCAGCGGGACCAACAGCAGGGCTGCAGTCGTACCAAAGCCCGGATGGCCGTTTCGCCTTCCTCTATCCCACCGGTTGGACCGAGGTGCAGGTGAGCAACGGCCCACGGGTGGTGTTTCACGACCTGATCCACAGCGATGAAACCGTGAGCCTGATGATCAACAAGGTGAACGAAGACAACGAGCTGAGTGAACTTGGCAGCGCCGTTGCCGTTGGCGAGCGCCTGCGTCGTGAAGTGATCGCCACCGCCGGCAGCGGCCGCACCGCCGAGCTGGTGGAAGCACAGGAACGTGAGGTGAATGGCCACACCTTCTACGACCTTGAATACGCCGTGCACCTGGAAGACCGCGACCGCCATGAGTTGGCGACTGTGGTGGTGGATCGGGGCCGGCTTTACACCCTGGCCACCAGCGTCAACGAAGACCGCTGGGGCAAGGTTGGCGACCTCTGCGGCCGGGTGGTGCGCTCACTGACCCTGCTGATCTGATCAGAACAAGAACCGGAAGCGCTCCTCACTGGCTTCACTGGCATCGGCCCCACTGCTCGACGTCGCCGGCCACTCTGTGTCCAGGTAGCTGATGCCATCGGCATTGAACGGAACAGCCTTCAGGCTGGACGCCTGCAGATCGGTGGTGCCCATGGCGGTGATCAATCCACCCAGTTCCATCGGCCCCAGATCCGTCTCCAAGGCCTGGCCCGCAGCGGTGATCAACGCCGGCAGGCGGATCAGATTCTGCGGTTGTTTCATCTGCTCAAACAGGCCCTTCAAGGCCAGCTGCTGCCGTTCCAGCCGGCCGAAATCGCCGCGGCCATCGTTGCGCCAACGCAGAAAACCCTCCAGATCCTTGCCCTTCAACAGCTGGGGGCCTGGCTGCAGATCAATCACCAGGTTCTGGCTGCGATCGACGTAATACAGGCGCTTGGGAACGTCCACTTCGATTCCCCCCACCAGGTTGGCCAGGGTTTCGAGCGCATCCAGACGCACCACGATGTGGTGGCGGATCGGGCGGTTCATCAGGCGCGACAACTCCCGCTCCACCGCCTCCACACCGCCGTAGGCCATCAACGCATTGAGCTTGATGCCACCGAAGCCCTCAGCATCGATGTAGCTATCGCGGGGGATCTGGGTGATCGACGTGGTGGTGCCATCCACCCGCACCGTGAAGATCACATCGGTGTTGCTGCCGAGGCGATCCCGGCCCAGCACCACCACCTCCCTGGCCCCGAAGCCGGTCCAGCCAGCAAACGGGTTGGCAAGCGGCGCGGGTTGAGGCAGCGCGAAGGGTTCGTCTGCCGTGCTGGATGGCGCTGTGATCAACCGGCTCAGGGGAACCGAGAGAATCAGACCGCCACTGAGACCCGCCACCACAGCAGCAACCACCGGCCAGTTCATGGCCTCGGAGGACGCCTTAGCAGGGGGGACTTGTGGCATGAAACACACGCTACGCGGTATTTTGGCGTGCTCGTCCCATCTCGGGTAGGGCGGCGAAGCCCTCCGTTAAACCAAGGGGTCGCTGATCACCATTGAGGCGCAGGGGAGCTGGCGGATCAATTTGCTGGTGCGATCACTGCCGGGAATCGGCAGACCGGCCACCCGCCTGCGCTGGGTGCGCAGGATCACCAGGTCGTGTTCGCGGCTGAGGCGATGAATGGCCCCATCGATGCCGGGCCCCCGCACGATCACGATGTGAAACCGCTCCTCAGGGATGCCCGGTGGACGCCAGCGGATCAACTGCTGTTCCATCCAATGACGGTCTTGCCCGCTGGAGCGGGGATCGTGCACATGCAGCAGGGTGATCCGAACGCGCTGATCCTCAGGGGCTGAATTGATCACCCGCAGCGCCAGTTCGAACTGCTCGCGGGCGCTAGCGGAGAGGTCTTTGATCGGAACAAGGATCCGGCCCAGACCGCTATCGGTCTCACGGCCCAGGTTCACCACCACCACCGGGCAGTGGGCCGTGCGGCAGACCCCATCAACGATGTCGCCCATCAGCCAGGCCCGTAGTTGATCGCTGCGGGCTGCACCGATCAGCAACAGATCCGCAGCCTGTTCCAAGGCCGTACGGCTCATGCCACCCGCGATGTCTTCATCCAGCCGCAGCAGGCTGCGGGTGGGCACCGCCAACTGGGCACCGATGCTCTCCGCTGTACTGAGGCGTCCGCGCGCTGCGGCAACGGCCCGATTCAACCCACCGCGCATCTCTTCGAGGCTGGGATTCACCATCGCCAGGGGAAGCAGCAACCCTTCAGCCCCCGATGAGCCCTGCACCAGCCGGGCCGCCATGCTCAACAACCCCTTTTCGGTGCTGGGGTTGGCCACCGGCACCACGATGCGCAGGGGTCGCTGCACCACCTCATTGACGCCATCCAGCACCGCCGCCTCCTCACCGAAGCTGACCGGCACCGCATCAGGCCTGGGATCCTTGAGCCGTGTCACCGATTGCTCGGTGAGGATCGGCCCGAGGGTGGCCGTCACCACCATCACCGCCAGCACGCTGTTGAGCACGGTCTGATTGAGCAGCCCCGCCTGGTAGCCGATGAAGGCCGTGGCCAGGGTCGCCGCCACCTTGGGCATCGTCAGCGACCACATCATCAGGATCTGGGCGCGGCGGTAACCGAACAGCCGTCCGCTGAGCCAGGACGCCAGACCCTTGCCGCCGATGGCCCCCACCAACATCAGCGCGGTGAACTGAAAGTTGCCCAGGCTGTCGCCAAGGCTGCCCAGATCCAGCAGCAATCCCAGGTCGATGAAGAAGATCGGGATGAATAACACCCCACCCACAAAAATCACCTGTTCCTTCACCCGGCCCTCGGGCAGCACGGAATTCACCGCCAGACCAGCCAGAAAGGCGCCGACAATCTTCTCGACGCCGGCCAGCTCAGCCCCCAGGGAGGCCAGGAACAGGGCCACCAGAACAGCGAGCACCATCCGGTTTTCATCGCTGATGCCCCGCAGCACCAGGCGCCGGCCCAGCCAGCGGATGCCGATCACCACCACCAGAGCGAAGCCACCGATCTTGAGCAGCAGCAGGCCCAGGCCCAGGCCGCTGAGGCTGCCCTGGCCCAACCCCAGCCCCACCGCCAGGAGCAGCAGGGCCACGATGTCGGTGAAGATCGTGCTGCCCACACTCACCACCACCGACTCATCCTTCTGGGCGCCGTAACTGCGCACGATCGGATAGCCCAAGGGGGTGTGGGTGGCCATCAGGGCACCGAGCAACAGGCACGACACCGAGGCGAAGCCCGCCATCAGGCCGATCGAAACGCCCGTGCCCACGCCAATCAACAGGATCAGCAGGCCATAGATGAACGAGCGGCGCTTGACCCGGTTGAACTCCTCGAGGTCAATCTCAAGACCCATCGTGAACAGCAGATACACCGCCCCGAGATCGGAGAGGAGCCGCACCGTTTCGCTGCTGCTGTCGACCCAGTTCAAAGCATGGGGACCCACCACCACACCCGCCGCCAGCAACCCCACCAGATCGGGCAGACCCAGCCGCCGGATCAGCGGCGGCACCGCCGCACTGATCGCCACCAACAGTGAGAACACCCCGAGGGGGTGATGCATGACATGGCTGATCGAGGCCTGCATGGCCATGGCTGCACCGCCGGCTTGCGGACCCAGCATGGTCGCCGGATCTAACGGCAACAACAGCTGCTTCAGGAAGCGATAACCCCTTCGCCGGCCTGCACCTGCCAGAGGTTGGTGTAGATCCCGCCCTGGGCCACCAGGCTGTCGTGACAGCCCTGCTCCACAATCCGGCCCTGGTCCATCACCACGATCCAGTCGGCATGGCGAACCGTGCTGAGCCGGTGGGCGATCACCACGGTGGTGCGCTGCTGGGTGATCTGCGCCAAGGAGCGCTGAATCGCGGCTTCGGTGTCGTTGTCCACTGCTGCAGTGGCTTCATCAAGCACCAGCACCGGTGCATCCTTGAGGATGGCGCGGGCCAGGGCGATGCGCTGGCGTTGTCCGCCCGAGAGGCGCTGCCCCCGCTCCCCCACCAGGGTGTCGTACCCCTGGGGCAAGGCGTCGATGAAGCCAGCGGCTTCCGCCAGGCGAGCGGCCTGCTCAATCGCCAGCGGATCGGGATCCGCGACCCCATAGGCGATGTTCTCGGCCACGGTGCCGTGGAAAAGGTAGACGTCCTGACTCACCAGGGCGATGCAGCGACGCAGGTCCTGCAGCTGCAGGGTGTCGATGGGGACTCCATCCAGGCAGATGCGTCCGCCATCACGCTCGTACAGCCGCAAGAGCAGCTTCACCACGGTGCTCTTGCCGGAGCCCGTTGCCCCGACGATGCCGAGAGTCGATCCCGCCGGCACGGTGAGATCGAAGCCCTGCAGCAGCGTTGCTCGACCGGCATAGCCGAAATCCACCGCTTCAAAGCGAATCTCACCCCGCAGCCGCTGCGGATCCACCGGCACCGTTCCTCCCTGGATCAACACCGGCGTGTCAATCAGATCAAGCACCCGTTGCGTGGAGGCCATCGAGCGCTGGTATTCATCCAGAGTTCGGCCAATGGCGGTTAACGGCCAGAGCAGCCGCTGGGTGATGAACACCAGAACGCTGTAGGTGGCCACCGGAAGTTCACCAGCCAGAGCCTTGAACCCACCGATCAACAGGATCGCCAGGAAGGCGAACAAAATCGCGAAGCGAATCAAGGGGATGAAGGCCGCCGAGAGACGAATCGCCCGGGCATTGCTCTGGCGGTAGGCCAGGCTTTCTGCCCGCAGGCGCTCCAGTTCCAGAGCTTCAGCGGTGAAGCTCTTGATCGTGAGCATCCCCCCCAGGTTGTTGGCGAGCCGGGAGGAGAGATCGCCGACCCGGGCGCGCACCTCCCGGTAGCGCGGCGCCAGCTGGCGCTGGAAATGCAGCGATCCCCAAAGAATCACCGGGATCGGCAGGTAAGCGAACAGCGCCACCTCCGGCGCCACCATCGCCATGCCGATGCCCACCACCAGCACGGTGGTGATCAACTGCAGGATCTGATTGGCACCCCGATCCAGAAACCGTTCGAGCTGGTTGATGTCGTCATTGAGCACCGCCATCAGGCGGCCGGTGCTGTCCTGCTCGAAAAAGGACAGCTCCAGCTTCTGCAGATGGTCGTAGGCCTCGAGCCTCAGGCTGTGCTGGGTGGTTTGCGCCAGGTTGCGCCAGAGCACGTCGTAGAGGTACTCGAACAGCGACTCCGCCGCCCAGATCACAAAAGTGAGCAGGGCCAGACCCCACAGTTGCTGGCCGGCGGTCTTCAGCCCGAAACCCGCCAGCACGGACTGCTCCTTGAGCAACACCACATCCACGGCCAAGCCGATCAAGATCGGCGGCGCCAGATCGAAGAGCTTGTTGAGCAGGGAGCAGGTCACCGCTGCAACCACCAGGCGGCGTTGGGGCGCCAGATGGCCCAACAACCGCATCAGGGGGGAGCGCGTTGCTGAAGCTTTCCTGAGGGTTCGTTCCGACACGGTTTTCACCCCTGAAGACGCACTACAAAAGAATCACAACTGAAGGAGGTGCCATGAGCCGATCAAGGTCGTTCAACCGCTTTCACCGCTACCTGGCGCGGCAGAAACGCCGCGGACTGCGGGCTGTCCTGCCCCAGTTCCAGGACGCCCGTGATCATCAGCAAAGCCCAGCAGACAGCAGCAATGACGTGCTGCGTCGGCTGAGCTTGCGTGAAATCGAACTGGACCTGATGGAGGCCGAGGCCTGAAGCTCAGCCGCGGTAACCGCCGCCACCACCACGGGGGCCGCCGGAGCGCTCCCGGGGGGTGGCTTTGCTGACGCGGATCATGCGGCCCATCCACTCCACGTCCTGAAGATCGTCGATGGCTTTCTGCTCGTCGGCATCGTTGACCATCTCGACGAAAGCGAAACCGCGTTTGCGGCCGGTCTCACGGTCCAGGGGCAGGCTGCAGTTCTTGACCTCGCCGTACTCACTGAAGAGATCGAAGAGGTGCTCCTGCTCCGCCTGGAACGAAAGATTGCCGATGTAGATGGTCATGGACCGTGGAACCGTTGAACGTGCTCAGTCGCTTGAGCCGGTTCCGAAAGCTCGGAAAGGGCCAGTGCTCAGGCGTGAACCCGATGACGTTACAGGGCAGTCGCACGAATCAACACAAAAAAAAGAAGCAATTGGGAAGACTCGCCAGAAACTGAGCCATCCACTCCATTGTCAGAAGACCCTGACGCAGGAGAGAGATGACATTCGACGGCCTTTGTTTCCAGGCTCTGAGCTGGACCGCCGATGGAGAGCTGGACCCCGTGGACAAGCTTGTGCTGCTCAACAACTTGATCCGGCAGGCCACGCCGAGCGAGCAGATCGAATTAATTCAGGTGGTGGAGAAATTGGCTCTGTTACGGCCCGAGACCACTGTTCAGGTGAGCCATCTCTGACCGTTCTTGATCCCCGGGGATCAGAGGCTGTAGGTCTCGGCTGCCTTGGCCTTGCAGGTGGCCTGGGCCGTCTGGATCCCCGCACCGTTCTGAACCTCGGCAAGGAAACAACGGCAGGTGTCGTCCACCATTCCCTCCGGAGGAACAGTCCCTGCCCTTTGCAACTCGGCCTTCACAGCTGTTCTGCAGAACTGGGTGATCAGGCTGTTGTCCGAAGCAGAAGCGGCCAGGGGAGCCGAAAGCAGGCCAACAGCCAGCAGCGCACGCATCAAGAGGCCTTGCTGATTTGCAGTTCGCGGTTCATCACGCGCAGGCGTTGAAGGCTGTTGAACACATCCTCCGGCATGCCCTTGGGGAGATCCACCAGGCTGTGATTGTCGAAAATCTGGATCCGACCGATCATCCGGCCCTGCAGTCCGGTCTCACCGGCGATGGCGCCCACGAGGTTGCCGGGTTTGACCCGATCGCGGTGACCCACCTCAACGCGGTAACGCTGCATGTTCTCCTCAGGTGCCCGTGCCGGACGCTCGCGCCGCTCACGGCGATCTCCTGAATGGCGATCACGGTCGCGGTCGTTGCGACGGGTGTTCTGAATCCAGTCGTCGTCACCCTTGCGCAGCAGCGCATCGGGTCCGATGGCCAGGTTCAGTGCTGCCATGGCCAGCTGCTCGGGGCTTAGCTCGAGTTCCGTGGCCACCCGCTGCATCAACTCCTGAAGCAAGGCCGCTTCATCGGCATCAGGACGTTGGGATTGGGCTGCATCACTCAAACGCTTGCGCAGGCGGTCGAGCCGTCCCTGGTTGATGGCCGTGTTGCCGGGCACCTCCATCGCTTCGATCGGCTGCCCCGTGGCCCGCTCGAGGTTGCGGATGAAGCGCCGTTCCCGTGGGGTCACGAACAGAACCGCTTCGCCGGTGCGTCCAGCCCGGCCCGTCCGGCCGATGCGGTGCACGTAGGCCTCGCTGTCGAACGGCATGTCGTAGTTGATCACCAGGCCGATGCGCTCCACATCAAGACCCCTCGCCGCAACGTCGGTGGCCACAAGGATGTCGACCGATCCACTGCGCAACCGCTCCACGGTGCGTTCCCGCTGGTTCTGGGGAACATCGCCATTGAGCACCGCCACCTGATGGCCGCCGGCTTCAAGGGTTTCAGCCACGGTCAGGGTGATCGCCTTGGTGCGGGCGAAGATGATCACACCCTCACCACCACAGGCGTCGAGAACCCGTTGCAGGGCTTCGAGCTTGTGCGGCATCGGCACCGTGATCGAGCGCTGGCGGATCCGCTTGCCTTCCTGATCCTTGGTGCGGATCGTGACCTCAGCAGGATCCTTGAGATAACGCTTGGACAGACGACGGATCTCAGGAGGCATCGTCGCGGAGAACAGCACCACCTGACGCTGCTCAGGAAGCTGATCGAGGATCCACTCCACATCGTCGATGAAGCCCATGCGGAGCATTTCGTCTGCTTCATCGAGCACCAGGCTGCGCAGACCACTGGTGTCGAGCGTGCCCTGACGCATGTGGTCCATCACCCGGCCAGGGGTGCCTACCACCACATCCACACCGCGCCTGAGAGCACTGATCTGAGAGCGGAAATCCGTGCCGCCGTACACCGCCAGCACCTTCAGATGGGGATGGCCGGCGGAATAGGCCTTGAACGATTCGGCCACCTGCATCGCCAGCTCCCGTGTGGGGGCGAGAACGAGAGCCTGGGGTGTTTTCTGGCCGCTTTCCAGACGCTCGAGCAACGGCAACGCAAACGCTGCTGTTTTACCGGTGCCGGTCTGGGCCTGACCCACCAAATCGCGGCCGAGCATCAGCTCGGGGAAGGCCGCCTTCTGAATGGGGGAAGGTTCGCTGTATCCCTTGTCCGCCAGGGTGCGGAGCAGGGCCTTGCTGAAACCAAAACCGGCAAAACCGGATTCCGGTTCAGCCGATGTGATGGTGGTGGTGAACACCTCAGCATTGGAGTTGGCTTCCGGCAGTTCGGATGCAGAAAGATCCACTGCGCAGGCGGAATCGTCGCGCTGCTGTTGCTGTTCAGTCATGAAAGGTGGCTTCGCCTGATTGATCTCTGAAATCAGGCTCACAACCTCCCTGCAACGTAAGAGTTGCCCTCTGGTTGTGTTGCCTACGCTTCAAAGGTTGGCACTCAAGTTATCACCCGGCCGTAATCATCCTGCAGCCGTTCGATGTCGTCTTCCCGCAGATCATCACCGTGCTGAACTTCCAGAATCAGCAGATCTGAACTGTCTGCACGGGCGCGATGCACAGCGCCGCAGGGGATCGAGAGCATGACGCCCGCGCTGGCCGCGTGCCATGTCTCACCGCAGAGCAAAGCCCCCGAACCCGACACCACGGTCCAACTTTCGCTGCGATGACGATGCCGCTGCAGGGACAACTGCTGCCCGGCATGAACCAGCAGCCGTTTGACCAAATAGTTGTCCCCCTGGGTCAGCGTTTCGTACCAGCCCCAGGGACGCTCAACCCGCATCAGTCCACCCGCGTCAGATCAGCGTCACCAGATCAAGGCTGGCACGGGCTCGCGTGATCGCTGTGTAGAGCAAACGGCGTTGATGTTCAGCAGCCGGGCCATCCTCGAGGGGATCTGGCCAGAGCACGATCACCCGATCCGCCTCACTGCCCTGAGCCCGATGGATGGTGAGCGCCACCGCCGGCTCCAGACGCCGCAAACGAGCTGGATGCAAACGGCGCACCTGCAGCTGGCCATCCGGATCCACCACCTGGAACAACAGGCGTCGTTCAGAGCCTGCCCCGATCACAACCCCGAGATCGCCATTGGCCAAACCGAGTTCCGGTTGATTGCTGCCGCAGATCACCGGCAAGCCGATCGGCCAACGCTCAACCTTGCCGGCGGCATTGGCCCCCAGCAGCGTGCGGTGCACATCATCAAGACTCCACGGCCCCCGGCGGCGTGGACAGAGCAACAGATCCTGCTCGAGCAGCGCAAACAAGGGCCGGGACTCCGCCATCAGCTCCTTTTCGCTGCAGCGGTTGAGATCAACCGTCCGCGCCTGCAGCAGCTGGAGGCGCTCCAGCCAGCGCTGGCGCACCAAGGCTGGAAAACGACGCAGGGGGCTGGGATGCACCTGCAGATTGGCCTGCGCAGGCAACGCAGCCAAATCCGCAGCGAACGCGGCCAGATCCCCCTGGCGCAGCTGGTGCGCCACCTGGGCCAGCGCACCGCGGTTGCGATAAGTGCGCTCGAGGTGCACCGCCCCTTCACCGAAGCGACTGCGAACGTCCGGCTGCTGAAGCCGGTGCCAGACCGCTCCACTCCCCACCGGCGGCAGTTGGGCTGGATCCCCCACTAACAGCAGCCGGCAACTGCTGGGCAACGCCTCGAGCAGGGCCTGGGTCAAGGCCAGATCCAGCATCGACATCTCATCGATCACCAGCAGATCCAGCTCCAAGGGACGCTGGCGGTGCCTGCCGAAGCCACGGCTGCCGGCCTCCAACCAGCGGTGGAGGGTGCTGCAAGGCAACGGAGCCCGTTGCGCCAGCACCGCATCCCCCAGGCGCCGGGCCGCCTTGCCGGTGGGGGCCGCCAAACCGATGCGCAGGCCGGGATGGCGGGCTTCCGCCCGGGCCAAAATCTCCACCACCGTGCTGGTTTTGCCCGTACCCGGACCACCGCTGAGCAGCACAACCGAGGCCTGATCCAAGGCGCGCACGGCAGCGCACTGTTCAGCGTTGAGACGATCCGACAGCTCGAGATCGACAGCCTTGACGGGCTTGGGAACCGGAGCGTGGGCCCGCTCCACCAGCTCGGTCACCACCTGCTCCATGGCCTGCAACCAGCGGCGCCAGCCCAGCCGATCAGCCTGAAGCAGCAGGGGGGAGGCATCCCCCTCAAGCCAGCCACTGGCTTGGGCAACGGCCAGCCGTTCCGGCGTCAGCTCCACCGTCAACTCCCCATGCTCCAAGGCCGTCACCAGGTCGCGACTGAGCTCCTCCAGGGCGGGGCCATCCACTTGGGGCGGGATCCGACGCCGCAGAGCGGCATGGAGGCCAGCCGTGAAGCTGGCGGGCCACGTGCTGGTTCCAGGGGGCAGCAACTCCGTCACGCCGGCACCTCCCCCAGAGCTCGATCCAGGGCTGCGATGCGATTGAGCGGCACGGGTTCAACGATGCGCCCCGGTCCAACAGCATGCTCCGGAGAGGCACTCATAGCTCCGGGCATCCCCCGCAGGAAGCAGTAGACATAGCCCCCAAGATGCTGCTGCGGGTTGTAATCCGGCAGCCGCCAACGCAGATGGCGGTGCAGGGCCACCAGGTAGAGGTGGGCCTGCAGGGGGTAGTGGTGGTGCAGCATCTGCTCCTCCATCGCCGCCTGGGAGTAGTGATGCGGTCCGCACAGTCCCGGCTCAGCACTGGTGCGCCGTTCACCGATCCAATTGCTCTTCCAGTCGAGAACCCACCAGCGTTGGTGCTGGGGGTCCTGGAACACCAGATCGATGGAACCGGTGAGAAACCCGCGGCTGTTGATCGAGAGCGACGCCAGCGCCGGGCTGTAAGAGCGGCCAAAACGGGCCTCGGCATCACAGCCGAAGGCGGCCACCAGATCGGCCGTGCGCACGTGCTGCACCGGCAGATCAAAACTGAGTTCAGGCAGGCGCTGGTGCGGCCCCAGCCGATCCAGCGACAACGCCCCCAGCGGTCCCCCGAGGGGCGTCTGCAACACCTGCTCCAACCCCATCAACACATCGTTTTGCAGATCGGGATCAAGCCCGGCCCGGCGCAACTCGGCGACGATCAGCTCGTGCCGTTGGCGGGGCTCCGTGGCCTCCGCCGCAGAAAAGGGGAACTGTTCGAGGATCCGGTGCAGACAGTCCCCGGCCTCGGCCCCGCGCGGAAAGGCCGCCAGCGGCCCCGTCTCAGACCATGCCTGTTCTGCCCTCGCCGCCATCAGTACCAACGTCGATTCCGACGTCGATTCCTCAGCGCCTGGATCGCGATCGCGACCCTGTTCATGCAGCTGAACGTCGTCGGATGAGGCAATCCAGGCCGAGTAACTGGCCCTGCCCCAACTCCGGTCGATCCGCTTGGGGATGGAACCAAGGGCCAAGGGCTCGGCCTGCAGCGGAGGCCGCCAACGCTTGCCACTGGGCAGGCTTTCGACCAGGCCATCGATGCTGATCGGAACCTGTCGCTCCGCCAGGGCTTGACGCAGCCGCTCATCGGTGAGGCTGTCGATCGCATCCCCAGCGGCTTCAGCTCCGAACAACCAGGCGGGCAATGGGGAATCCTCCTGGCCGTTGGCCCTGGCCCAGATCAGGATCAACTGGGTTTGGGCTCGGGTGACCGCGACATAGGCCAGCCGCTCGGCCTCCGCCGCAGCGTCCTGCTGCGCCTGTTGCGCGGCCTGCCAGCCCTCCCCCCAATGAACATCCACCCGCGCCAGGCACTCCCCGGAGCGGGGATCACGCCAGAGCGGACCGGACACGGCTGGGGGCGACTGCCAGAGGTAGGGGCAGATCACCACCGGATATTCCAGCCCCTTGCTGCGGTGGACAGTGACCACGGCGATGGCACTGTCGGCCTGATCGCTGTGGGGCTGACGGGCCTCCGGCACCGGCTGGCTGGGGTGCAACCGCTCCCTCCGCAACCAATCCGCCGCGGTGGCCACATCAAGCCCCTGGCGGTGCATCGCCTCCTGCACCAGCCGCGCCGCCTGCTGCAGATCCCCCAGCATCCGGCCCCGTTCCGACAGCCCCGCCATCTGTTCACCGCTGAGCAGATCGGCCAGAGCCCCGAGCAGGCCCAGCCGCGGCATCAGCTCAGCCCAACCACGCAGCTGCAGAGCCAGCTGATCCAACCGCCCCGGCTCCAGAGCATCGGGCGCGATGTTCATCAGTCCCGAGCAGGCCAGCAGGCGCAGGCGAGCGTCATCGCCCGGTTCCGCCAGGGCATCGAGGAACCACTGCAACAGCAATGCGGCTTCACTGTCGAGCACATCCCCCTGGGTCACCAGGCGGGTGGGAAGCCCGCAGGCCCCCAGGGCGCGGCGCAGGTCTTCCGCCTGTTGATGGCGACTCACCAGCACACAGAGATCCGCTGGGGTGAGGTCGTCCCGTTGCTGCAGTTGCTGCAGCACCATCGCGGCGAGCCGTCGGGGCAGATCTGCTTCCAGAGCACTGCGGCTGGAGGGCGCCTCCGTGGAGAGCAGCAGCAGTTGCAACGCCGGGGCATCCTGCGGTGGGGTGGCGGAGCTGCGGGGCTGCACCGCGGGCACCAGCAGTTCAGATCGGGGGAGACCCGGAGCCATCAAGCGGTTCAACCCCTCCATCAGCGGTGCCGTTGTGCGGAAGTTGTCGAGCAGGTGATCGATCCGTTCCACCTGATCCCGCGCTGCCATGTAGGTCGCCAGATCACCACCACGGAAGCGGTAGATCGCCTGCTTGGGATCCCCGACCATCAGCAGCAGGTGGCGTTCACCAGCACCAAAGGCGCGCTGCAACAGGCGCCACTGCACGGGGTCGGTGTCCTGAAACTCATCCACCATCACAGCCCGGTAGCGCTGTTGCAGAGGGGCAAGCCAGGCAACGTCGCCATCGCCGGGGTCCATGGCAGCCAACAAGCCTCCAAAGGTGATCACCCCACGGCGGCGACGGCGGCGGTCCAGCTCCTGCAAGCCCCGTTCAAGGAGGTACTGCCAGGTGCGCTCAATCGGTGCATCCCAGAGCGCCGCAACGGCGGCCTGCAGAGCCGGCATCACCAGGCTGGGGTCGGTCTCACCGCACTTGCGCGCGACCTTGCACCAACTGCCGGGGTGGAAGTACTCCTTCAGCGGCTTCTCATGGGCAGCAATCTCCAGCAGTGAAGGCACTGCGGTCTGCCCATCCAGCCACTGGTTGATCTGCGCGCAGCGATCGCTCTTGGGCTTGGCCGAATAAGGGGTGGTGGTTCCACAGCCCTGGGCTTTCCACTGCTCGGCCGCCTGACGGAACCCGGCATCCAGGTCGGCATGGTCCCGCTGCCAGAGCGGCACGAAGTCGTGCCAGAGCTGCGCCAGCCAGTGCTCCAGCTGTGGGGCGAGGGGCTGGTCGAGATCGATCGCCCCATCAACGGCCCTGAACCGCGGCTGCTGTTCGCCATCGAGTTGCGCCAACCCCCTGCGCAGGGTCTGGGGCGAGAGGCCGCGTTGACGCAACGCCTTGAACTGATCCGGCGGCAGGCTGAGCAGCTCCTGTTGCCAGAGGTCCTGCACCACCTCGGCTTGGAGCGCGGTGGCGTCGGTGTCCAGCTGGGGCTCCATCGCCGCAGCGTTGCTGAGGGCCAGACGGCGCAGGCTGCGGCGACAAAAACCATGGATGGTGGTGATGTCGGCCCGGTCCAACTGCTCCAAGGCCACCAGCAGGTGCCGAATCCAGCGCTGACGCGCATCCCCTGGCTCGGAACCCGCCAGCCAATCCGCCAGGACGGGGTCCGGAGCAGAAGCCTCCATCCCCTGGTCAAGCTGCTCGAGGCCCTGCAACGCCTGCTGCAGCCGCTGGCCGATGCGGGAGCGCAGCTCTTCGGCCGCTGCATCGGTGAAGGTCACCACCAACAACGCCTCGAGGGCGTGGTCGGCCTCCGTGATCAGCCGCAGGCAGAGATGCGCCAGGGCAAAGGTTTTTCCGGTGCCAGCGCTGGCCTCAAGCAGGCGGACCCCAGGGTCGAGGGGGTAGGTGTTGGCATCGAAGCGCTGGGCCATGGATGGAGTCTGCTCAACTCCGGCCTCAAAACCAGTGTTAACTTCCATGAAGCAGCCAGCGAAAGCTGCGAACTGGACTGGGTGTCGTCACACCCCAGAACAGAAGACGACCTGAGCGGGGGCCTGAAGAACCCTCGCTTTTTTATGGGCTTGTGAACGGATGCAACCCAACCCTTGAGAGAACAGGGGCTTGTGCGTGTACAGGGCCATCAGGCCAACACGTTGGTGAAAGCCACCGGCCTGTTGTGTCCCCCGAACGTCGTCAGAAATTGGCCCAGCTGCTGGTGCGCAAGGCCGCCGCTGTTGAAAGCATCAGCCAGGAACATCGGGCCTACTTCTTCCGCCGGCAGGCCGGCGAGCCGATGGTGATTTCCAACGAACGCATGCGCGAAATGCTCGATGAGCTGTTCGACTAACGCAGGTTCGCCATAAGGGGGCCGTACAACAGCTGACACGCCTGCTGGAATCCGGCCTGATCCATCAATTGCTCCGCAGCGATCTCTGAGCCGAAGCAGAGCTGCATCACAGGGGTGGCCCCTTCGTCCTGCCAGGTCTTGCGGAAGTCCTGCTGCCCCTCCCCCGGTTTGCGCCGCTCTTTGGCCACCATCTGCCAGCCGCTCTTGGGGGGGACCGGCCAGCACCGCTCCAGCCCCTGTCGCGCCAGCCGCACCAGCTGCTGCAGCTGGTCTTCGGCCTCAACCGTCGGCAAAACCGACCAGCGCACGTGCACCTCGGCGCCGGCAACCCGGGTGCTGCGCGCCACCACCGCTGAACCGGCTGCAGGAGCCGATCCCTCAGCGCACAGCAACAGATGCTGCAACCAGCCGCGCATCACCGCCGCGGCCGTGAGCATGCCGGGCTGCACCACCACCTGGGTGTCGCCGGCGTAGAGCAGGGGCATCGGCAGGCCGGCGAGCACCGGCACCTCCCTGCGGCAGGGGCCGAGTGATGCAAGCTGCCGTTGCAGGGCCTGCCAACGCTGCTGCAGTTCCTCCTGCTCAAGGGCCGCACCAGCCCCCGCCGGCAGCACACCCTGCCCCGCCAGCGACGCCGTCCAATCCGGAGCCGATCCAAGAATGAACTGCTCCTCAAGCTCGTGGTTGAGCAGCAGATAGCGCTGCAGGCCCTCCAACTCGAGCGCCTCGAGATCCTCCACCGCCTCAATGCCTTCCCCAGGCCGCAACCCCCGGGCCTGCAACCAGGCCTTCTGGGGCTGCTGCAACCAGGCCAGCAACGCTTCAGGGTCCAGGACCAGATCGTCTCGGTCCCGTCCCTCGGCCTCGTCATCGTTGATCTCCGGCCGCCAGAGCGATGCCCAGGCCAGCCCCTGGGGATTCGGGACTGAAGCCGGAGCAGCATCCAGGCAGCGCCGGGCCTCCAGCTGGCGCCGATCACAGCTGAGCGGCGCCTCGGGCCGGAAGTTCTCACGGGAGAGGGGGTTGGCCGCCGGCGTGATCAACAACCCCTCCGTGGAGGCACCGGCCCGTTGCAACTGCTCCTGCAGCACAGCAAGCCACTGTTCCACCGGCGCAGCAGGCGGCTGAGGCTCACCGGTGCGCTCCAGCCGCCCGCACCAGCTGATCAGCAGATGACGGCGTGCCGACATCAAGGCCTCCAGCAGCACGTAGCGGTCCTGGTCGCTGCTGCGGGGATCCCCCAGGCGCCGTTGCTGCTCGAGCAGATGAAAGCCAGGACGGCGGCTTGGGCGCGGAAAGTCGGCGCTGTCGAGGCCCATCAAGATCACCACCTTGTGCGGAATCGCCCGCATTGGCTCCAGGGCACTGATGGTGAGGGCGCCACTGCGATGCCCGAAGCGGCCGCTATCCACCGACAAGGCCTCCTGCAGCACCTCCAAGGCCACGGCAGCGTCGAGGTCCAGAGGGCAGTCATGGGCCCGCAGCCGCCACTCCTCCAGCGCCGCCGCCCAGCTCTGCGCCTCATCAGTCCAGGCCCCGCCCTCAGCGAACAGCTCCTGCAACAGGGATTGGAGCAGCTCCACCCAGCCATGGCACGGCCGGGGCTGCCTAAGGCGATCAAGCATCCGCGCCACACGATCCAGCAGCGTCCACCAACGCACCAGGCGATCGGGGTCCAGCTCCTGCTGGAAGGGTGCCGCCCCTGCCGGAGCCAGACCCGGCTCCACCGGCAGCACCAGACCCAGCAGCCAACGGTCGAGACACCAACGCAGGCTGTGCACCTCGTCACCGCCCCGCTCACGGGCGTCCAAGCCCCAGCGAAAACCGCTGCGTTGCAGTGTTTGCGTGATCAACACCGCCTCTTCCGGCGTGAGTCCCTGCTGGCCCTGCAAGGCCGGGTTGGCCAGCAGACGTTCCAGCCCCGTGGCGGTGAGGCGTGTCGCAGCCAGCTCCAGCAGCGTGAACATCGCCATCGACAACCCCGGACTGCTCTGCTGACTGCGGTCGGTGAGGCGCCAGGGCAAATCGACACCGATGGCCGCCGTGTCGTTGAACACGGAGCTGAGCAGCGGCGCATAGCGCTCGATCTGCGGCGTCATCACCAGCACGTCGCGGGGCTCGAGATCGGGATCGGCCGCCAGCCACTGCAGGATGCGATCCCGCACCAGTTGCACCTCCCGCCAAGGCCCCGGTGCCGCCTGAAACAACAGCGATTGATCGTCTGAGGAACGATTCAGCTCAGCGATGCCCTCGGCATCCACCAGCTGCTGCTGAAGCTGATCGAGCAAGGTGGGCTGACGCTCTTCCGCCGCGGCGATCTGCAGAGAACCTGCAAACAGATCTCCCTCGCGACGCTCCCCCAGCTGCGCTTCACCGGAGCCCTCCAGCAACTGTTGAAATTCGGCGCCCATCCGCCCGAGAACAGCCTCCAAACGCGGCGCCTCCGCCAACCATCCCCCATCCGGAGGGATCAGCCAGTCATCCCCGAGCGAGGCGCGCCGACTGCCGCAGCGCTGCCATAGATCCGGACACGGGGTGAGCAGGTAGATCTCCACCTCCAGCAGACCGGACAAGGCCTGAATCAGATCCACCTGCACCGGCGCCAGAGCACTGATGCCGAACAGCCGCAGCCGCTCCGGCAACAGGGCCGGATCAACATCTCCTCGCCGGAGACACTCGACGGCCTCACGCACCTGCAGGCCAAAGGGAGCTCGGGGCAGCCGTTGGGCCAGCAGTCGCCAGAGCACAGGCTGCCAGTCGTCATCAGGCCGCGGTTGTTTCCACTGCTCGAGTTGATCGGGGCGGTAGAGGGCGTAATCGTCCATGGCATCGGCGATGGAACGGGCCAACTGCCACCGATCCCGCGTCAACCCCGAGGCGGTTCCTTCACGCTGGGCGAGCCAAACCCGCAACGGCTGGGCGACGGGCTGCTCCAGCAGCTCCGGCAGCAACTCGAGCACCGCCCACACCAGCTGGCCCGCCCGCCAGGGATCGTCCTCCTGAGCAGGAAGATGCAGCACCTGGCGCACCAGCTGCCGCAGGCGACTGCCCGGGAAGGGGAACCGCACCAGGGAACTGATGCCATTGGCCGTGGCCAGCTGTTCCCCCAACCATCGACTGGTGGGCCAGGTGTTGACCATCACCTCCACCGTCTCCAGGGGGCCCGGCTGCTGCTCGATCAACTGACGGGAGAGCAAGCGAGCCAGAAATTCAGCCCTGTTGCTTCGGTAAACCGTCAGCAAGGGCCAACTCCAGCCAGAACGGCATCGGTTGCAGCTCCTTCAACCTGAACGACCGCATCCGTTTCCGGGCAGTAGGCCGACAGACAACCGCCATAGACCGCACCGGTGTCGATCAGAACGATCGCGCCGAGGCGCTCCACCTTGGGACGGGGCGTATGGCCCACAACAACCTGGCCAAAACGACCGTCATAGGCCTCCCAGAAGGGATCACGAATGGAGAGATCCGGATGGCCTGCGGCGTCGAACCCGGCATGGGTGGCGCACCAACCATGACCGCGGTAAACGAGCGGAAGCTGTTGCAGGCGCGGCAACCATTGGCGAGCGCTGCTGTCGCCCAACTGGGCATAGGTGGCGTGTTGACTCAAGCCATCCCGAGATTCCAGGGCATCGATGAGGTCTTGCTCATGGTTCCCACGCAGCCACGTGGCACGGCCGGCCTGGACCAAATCCCAGACCAGATCCATCGTTGCGGGTATGGCTTCCCCACGGTTGATCACATCCCCGCAGAAGACCAGATGGTCGTTCGGCGGCAGGGTGGCAAGCAGATGGCACAGGGGCTGATGGCAGCCATGCACATCTCCAATCACCCAATGCCGGTGGCTGCGCAGGTTCAAAGCAACAACCTGGAGATGCGTCAATTCTGATGCTCAGCCAGGCACCGCCAAAGCTTCGGAATTCAGATCAGAACAAACCGAGAAAGCGCTTACGTTCCTTGGGTTGGATCGCATCTGGCTTGGGCTTTTCTGGTATTTCCCGGCGGTAGCGGGGCTTGGCATCACCCACCGTGACCAGGGGGTCGTTGTTCTTGAACCAGATCCAATCGCGAATCGGCGGCGTCTCCGTGAGGTCCCGACGGGTCAGACCCAATCCCAGCTTGGCCGAGGCCCCCAGCAGGATGTCAACCATCGCGTCCCCGTCGGGACAGGTGGCCAAGGCCTTGTTGGTTTTCTCCGCACCATCGAGGGCCTGCACCAGTAGTGCGATGCGCTGCTGAACGGGAAGGGAACTGGGATTCATCAGACGGCACCAGCAAGGGCATCGGGAATCCCCGCGGACGGTGCCTCGAAGGACCCCACAGCCACGTACTCCAATCGCAGTTTGAGGAAGGTGATGAAGGTGGGATCGGTGGACACCACAGCGGCAGCGGGCTGGGGAATGGTTGCCTTGAGCTCAGCCAGCTCAGGAGAAGAGAGGAAAGCCGGTTGCTTCACCAGCCAGAAATCGATGGTCTTACCGGTTTCGGCGTAGTTGCGTTGGCGCTCCCGCAGTACTTCCTCCAGCGGCTCCTCCACGGTGAGGAAGCGCTCGCTGGCTGCAACGAAGTGATAAGTGGTCATCCGGGCGCCTGTCCGAAAAGGGGATCAAGGCGGGGATTCTGAACCAAGACCTTCATATCCCGCACAGCCTGTTGCAGTCCGACGGCCACAGAACGGGCCACGATCGTGTGGCCGATGTTGAGTTCCTCCATCCCAGCAATGGCCGCGATGGGCTCAACGTTCTGATACGTGAGGCCATGGCCTGCATTGACCCGCAGACCGAGCTGCCGGGCGATGGCGGTGCCTTCCTGCAACCGGGCCAGCTCCTGGGGCTGGGTGCTCCAGTCGGCATCGGCGTAGCGCCCCGTGTGCAATTCCACCCAGCAGGCCCCCGTGTTCTTGCAGGCCTGGAGCTGGGTGGCCTCCGGATCCACAAACAGGCTCACAGGAATCCCGGCGGCCTGAAGGATTTGCACCATGGCGCTCAGAGATGCTTCCTGTCCGGCAACATCCAGCCCCCCCTCCGTGGTGACCTCCTCCCGCCGTTCCGGCACCAGGGTGACCATGTCGGGCTTGATCCGCAGCGCGATCGCCACCATCTCCTCGGTGGAGGCCATTTCCAGGTTGAGACGGGAGCGCACGGTTTGGCGCAGCAACTCCACATCCCGATCCTGGATGTGACGCCGGTCTTCCCTCAGATGCACGGTGATCCCATCGGCCCCACCGAGTTCGGCCAGCAGTGCCATCGACACCGGGTCTGGCTCGACGGTCCGCCGCGCTTCACGGATGTTGGCGATGTGGTCGATATTGACGCCGAGGCTGGCCATGACGGGGCTTTCGTTGGCCGGATCCTATGCAGCTTTGCCGGGGGGCTTTAAGTTCGCAGGCGTCGAATTTGATCAGCCCGTTGCAAGCGGCCCTGGCGACCCGAGAAAGCGCACTGAGTGTCGGGATTGACCGCTTCTGGGCTCCCCTGGCGATGTTCACCACCCAGGATCTGGCGCTGCGCTTTCAATTCCGTGAACGGCTGGTGCTGCATCCGGAGCATCTGCCCCATCAGGGCCCCGTGCTGTTGGCGCCGACCCATCGCGCCCGCTGGGATGCCTTGATGCTGCCGATGGCGGCCGGCCGTCGGGTCAGTGGACGCGACTGCCGCTTCATGGTGACCACCACGGAGATGGTGGGGCTGCAGGGCTGGTTTCTGCAACGGCTGGGATGCTTTCCTGTCGACCAGGGACGGCCCTCGATGACCACCCTGCGTCTTGCGATCGACCTGTTGGCCGACGGACAGCAAGTGGTGATGTTTCCGGAGGGCAGGATCCACCGGCAGGACGAAGCGATTGAGCTGCGTCCCGGCCTCGTGCGTCTGGCCCAACTGGCCCAGAGCCGCGGCATCTCCGTTCCAGTGGTTCCTGTCGGTTTGGGTTACAGCCAGGCCCCGCCACGGCCCTTCAGCCGGGCAGCGCTCTGTTTCGGAGCACCACTCACCGTGCCTGCCAAAGGCGAACGCGAGGCGACGCGGCAGTTCAACATCCAACTCGCTGATGCGATGCATACGGCTGAACAAGCGGCCCGTGCAGCCGTTGGCCGACCGCTGTAGAGCTTCTAAAGTCCGCCCACGTTTTCTGTCTGGTCTCATGGGTTGTCGCGCATTGCTGACGACGGCTGCCTTGGTGGCAACCCTGGGCGTGACCACCGCTCCCGGCATCGCCCAAACCTCGTCCGACAATCGTGTTCTGGCCCAGAGCCAAGGTGGTTTCAACCCAACGGCCGTTCGTTCCATGTTGGCTGAGGGCGACGCAGCCGCCAGCCGTGGAGATTTGGCCGAGGCGCGGGCCGATTACGACAAAGCCCGCAAAGCCTCCAAGCAACTTCTGGCCTTCTACCGCGACCTAAGCGGTGCCTTCCGCGGACTCGATGCTCGAATCCCCCGCGAGATGGACACCAAGGGCCGTGAAGCCCTGGAACTGCTTGCGGAAACCAACCTCCGCCTGGCTGCCCTCTTCCGCCGTCAGAACCAGCCCGAAGTGGCTGTTCCGGTGCTAGTGGAGGTGGTCAAGCTGATGACACCGGCGAAACCGCAAGGACAGAAGGCCTATCAGAGCCTGCTGGAACTGGGCTTCGTCGAAACGGAATTCCGAGGTGCATCGCCTGCCGGCCGATGAGCCGGTCTGTCAGCATCTGAGCAACTTTCCCCTTGCGCAACCACCGCCATGGTGCAGCCGGATGCCGTTGAAGCCGCGATCCAACAGGTCATTCCCGACGCCAACGTCACCGTTGAAGACCTCACCGGTGGCGGTGATCACCTCCAGGTGACGGTGGTGTCTTCGGCGTTTGCCGGCCTTTCACGCATCCGTCAGCATCAGATGGTGTACGGCGCGCTGCAACAAGAGTTGGCCAGCGAAGCGATTCACGCCCTCGCCCTCAACACCTCAACCCCTGCGGACGCTGCGTCCGCTTAACGCTCAATCCACGCTTAACGATGGACCCTTCCACCAAAGCTCGCATCGAAACTCTGGTCGCTTCCAGCCCGATCTTCGTGTTCATGAAGGGCTCCAAGCTGATGCCCCAGTGCGGATTCTCAAACAATGTGGTGCAGATCCTGCACTCCCTTGGTGTGGCATTCGAAACATTTGACGTTCTCTCTGATCCAGAGATTCGTCAGGGAATCAAAGAATTTTCCAGCTGGCCCACCATCCCCCAGGTGTACGTGAAAGGGGAATTCATCGGCGGTTCCGACATCCTGATCGAGATGTACAACTCCGGAGAACTTCGCGAAAAGCTGGAAATCGCTCTCGCTAGTTGACTCAATAACCCTGGGGATGGCGCATGTACAACGTGCTCACATCCCCGTCAGGGCCAACGAAACTGGAGGGATCCATGATCCAGCGATCGATCAATTGCTCGAGGCGGTGCTGAGAGCGGGGATCAAGAGATCCAGACTTCCGCAACGCATGCAGATAGCCATCGGCATACAACCGCAGTTCCGAAGGCGTGTGATATCTGGTCGTCAGTTCCTGGCAGGCGTCGCAAAGCGACTGGAAATGACGGATGGCTTCAGGGTCGTCGAGTGATGTCATGAGATACAACAGCAGCCCCTGCTACCAGCCTGCCAGGAAATTGGGCTTAGCGTAGGCGCGCCCGGGCCGATCCAGTGACCTCCACTCCCCACGACCTCACGGCGGAAACATCTGCAGCAAGCACCGATCCGGTGGTGATGCCAAGTTCAACCGCCGGGCAGGAACCTTCCCGGGTGTTGGTGGTCGAGCCGCACCCCACCCTGCGCACGGTGCTGGTGCAGCGGCTGCGTCAGGACGGTCACCTCACAGCAGCTGTGGCCAGTGCCGCTGAAGCCTTGGAGGTCTGTCAGGAACAGTCGCCTGATCTGCTGGTGAGTGCAGAACTGCTGGAGCGCAGCTCCGCCCTGCGCCTGGCTGAGCAGCTTCGTTGCCCTGTGATTGTGCTGACCGCACGGGCCGGTGCTGAACCGGTGGTGGGCCTTCTGGATGACGGTGCCGACGATGTGCTGCGCAAACCCTTTGGCCTTGAGGAATTGGCCGCCCGCTGCCGCACCTTGCTCAAGCGTGGTCACAGTGGCCTGCAGGAACGGGTCACCGTTGGTCCACTTGAGGTACACCTGCTTCTGCGTCAGGTGACGCTGCGGGACCAGCCGGTGGAGCTCAGCCCCCGCGAATTTGCTCTGCTTTGTGCGCTGTTGATGCCCCCTGGGCTGGTGCGCAGTCGGCAAGAACTGCTGCGGATGGCCTGGCCTCCCTTCAGCGGCGGTCCCCGATCCGTGGACACCCAGGTTCTGACCCTGCGCCGCAAGCTGGAGCAGGCCGGTCTTGGCGAGGGCGGTGGAATCACCACCGTGCGTCAGCGGGGCTACCGCTTCAGCCTCGACAACCTGCCAGCCAGCTGAGTTGGTTGAATTGATTCCAGTCAGAGACTGGAATTTTGGGGTCAGGGCCAATCAACATCCACCCCGACGCGACCTGTTTTATCAGCCCCCTTTGGTGAACACTTCATTCGTCTTGTGATGACGAAGGGCCTGCTTCAGTTGGGCCTCTTTGGTTGGGACCAGATGGTGCGACGTCACCCAACCCAATTCACACAGGTGATTCACGCAGACCTTGAGCTGAACCGTTCCGCAGGGAAGGTTGGTGAGTTCGGTTGTCATCCCATCGGAGCCACTCAATCGATTTCAACGTCTGAACGAGAGATAGCAACGCCAGACATCTGGACAAAATCAAGAGTTGTTCTACGAAACAACATGATTGCGTGATTGGAGCGATCGAATCAACATGGCACTGTCGACACCCGGGAGCCCCCGCCGTGATCGGATTAACCAGGCTGTATTGCAACCAGGGAGAAAGATTTCTCCTCATCGATGTTGCCTCCGAAGAGGCTTCGAAACGGGCCGAAGAGCTGCTCAACGACGGCTGGGAGATCGAGGCGGCAATACCGATCTGAGACGGGAAAGCGTTTCACGTTCGAATTGAGAGGGTCTTGTGAGACAACATCCCTGAAGTGGGGGAGGTGCGCTGGTGAACAAATCCCTCAAATGGGGGAGTTGTTCTCAGACAGGAACGGAGATGGTGTGTTCAGAGAGGAGAACACGATGCTTCCAATGCTCACGATCGCAGTAGCCGTTGCCGTCTGGACTCCCGTCACCATTGCAGCCTGCAAGTGGATTGCTGATGCCTGAGAGGATTGTGTCGGGAGGCCTAATGCCTGCCGAGGGCATCTCTGAGACAGGCTGAAAGCCAAACAAGACCCGCAAGGGAAAAGCAGGGGGCATTGATGTTGTTGCCATCCATCTCCCGACAAAACCTCACACACTTCATTCCGTCAGCAATGGCGGTTTTTTTGCTAGCAATTAACCTGTTGATTACAGGTCTCTAAACTAGTCCCTGATGCAGCACTGGATGAATCAGAGATCGTTGCCACGAATTGGTCTAAAAGGGAATCCAATAAGGCAATCTAGACTTCAGGCAGAAACAGTTACCACGTGAGCAGAAAAAGACCCCACAAACACGAAGTACTTACAGAGGCATTTACAGCAGCAAAAACAAGGACAAAAAGTACTCCTTCGTTTACCTCGTACGTCTTGCCTACTCACTTGCCTTCAACAACTTCAACCCGCCTGTGGTGTTTGTTGTCCCCTACGTCACCCCCAACGGCAACGAAAACGCCGACAGTCTTGCCGAAGCACTCGTAGCACCCAAAGGTGCTTGGTTCTGGGAAGACTTGGTACCGGTCAACTAAGAGTTTGACCCCGTCGAGGTTCAAGACTTAAGTCGTGAATTGAGCGAAGCTGCAAGAAAAGACGAGGTTGCCTTCTGTGGGTTCAAAGCAGCGAGGTCTTGAGCCGTACGCTCAAACAAACGAACCGAGACTGCTGTGAGCCACGCCTACTTAGTCACCCTTGCTTATGGAGACCAAGAGGCTCCGACGCTGGCGCAGGTGATTTACCTATCAGAAACCGAGGGGGAAGACACCCGCACCGTTGCCGAAGCAGTACTTCGCCACGCCAGCAACACTGCCCCACAAAAGCAGCGGTTCGACTGGAGCACCATGAGGCTGAACTGCACGGAAATGCTCGATGCCGACGGCACAGCCAGCCTGTCGAT
>ENA-OSEY01000317-OSEY01000317.1-marine-metagenome-genome-assembly--contig:-NODE-317-length-35604-cov-4.299068_pt1 | contig 35604 bp, 34 predicted proteins | sample MGYA00248465_ERZ534230 | MGnify/ENA primary metagenome ERZ534230 (study PRJEB26409, sample SAMN06344110) | marine metagenome | isolation source: Sea water from surface | place: Atlantic Ocean:Southern... | reverse complement strand
CCCCCAACAAATTGATGATGCTTTACACTCAGGTATTACAACTATGCTTGGAGGAGGTACTGGACCAGCTCATGGAACACTTGCAACAACGTGTACACCTGGACCATGGCACATACAAAGAATGATTCAATCTGCTGATGGTTTTTCTATGAATTTAGCTTTTGCTGGTAAAGGAAATTCTTCTTTACCAGAAGGTCTTGAAGAACAAATTCTAGCAGGAGCTTCAGCTTTAAAATTACATGAGGATTGGGGAACCACTCCTGGAGCAATTGATAATTGTTTAAATATTGCTGACAAAAACGATGTACAAGTAATGATTCACACAGACACTTTAAATGAAAGTGGGTTTGTAGAAAATACTATCAAAGCAATTAACAAAAGAACTATTCATGCTTTTCATACAGAGGGTGCTGGTGGTGGACATGCACCAGATATAATTAAAGTTTGTGGAGAAGAGTATGTTATTCCCTCTTCCACAAATCCTACAAGACCATATACAGTTAATACAATTGAAGAACATTTAGATATGTTAATGGTTTGTCACCATCTTGATAAATCTATCCCAGAAGACATAGCATTTGCTGAAAGCCGCATACGGCGAGAAACAATTGCGGCAGAGGATATTCTACATGATATGGGAGCCTTCTCTATAATAGCATCTGATAGCCAAGCTATGGGTCGAGTTGGGGAAGTCATTATAAGAACTTGGCAAACCGCCGATAAAATGAAAAAGCAACGAGGTGCTCTTTCTGAAGAAACTGGTGACAATGATAATCTGCGAGCTCGACGATACATTGCAAAATACACAATAAATCCTGCAATTGCTCATGGAATATCGCATGAGGTTGGTTCAGTAGAGCTTGGTAAGCGAGCAGATCTTGTTCTTTGGAACCCAGCATTTTTTGGAGTAAAACCAGAGATGGTTTTATTGGGCGGCACAATTGCTGTTGCTCAAATGGGTGATCCAAATGCTTCAATTCCAACCCCTCAACCGGTTTACACCCGATCAATGTTTGGGGCTTATGGGAGGGCTTTGTCTGAGTCTTCTGTGACGTTTGTTTCGGAAGCTGCTCACGCTGATGGTATAAGTTCAAAACTAGGTTTAGCTAAGAAAGCAATACCAGTTAAAAACACCAGAAATATTGGAAAACTTGATTTAAAATTGAATGTAGCTTTACCAAAAATCGATGTTGATCCAGAAACCTATGAAGTTCGTGCGGATGGAGAGCTTTTAACTTGTCAGCCAGCCGACGAAGTGTCCATGGCGCAGCGCTATTTTATGTTTTAGGAGAGTAACATGTTTTTAGTTAAATCAGTTATTACGAGTCCTACTTCAAATGCTAAATTAAAGTGTTCTTTGAACTACTCAGATCGGTTTCTCCGTAGAAAAAGACTGCTTACAGATTGTGGAATAGATTTTTTGATAGATCTCGAAAAAGCAACAAATTTGAACCATGGTGACCAACTAGAATTAGATGATAAAAATCTTGTAGAAATAATAGCCAAACCAGAATTGTTGGCTGAGATTACAGGGAGTAAAATGTTGGAATATGCTTGGCATATTGGAAACCGCCACACGCCAGCACAAGTTGAGCAGACCAGAATACTTATTCAGCATGATCACGTCATAGAACATATGATTGAACATTTAGGTGGAATTATAACGCATGTTACAGAACCTTTTACGCCACTGGGTGGTGCTTATGGCCATGGCAGAACACATTCACATGAACACGTAAAAAGTACCCATGCACATGCACACTGATTTAAAATTTATGACAGTAATGCAATGGATGTCTCCCGCATTTCCAATCGGTGCCTTTGCCTATTCCCATGGGCTGGAGTGGGCCATCGATAAAGGCCATGTAAGCAATGGCAAGAAATTGCAAAATTGGATTGCAGATCTACTAGAGTATGGATCTTTAAGAACTGATGCTATCTTTATAAGTCTGATACTTCGAGGGCATGATGCCAAGAAAATGAATGAATTATCTATTGCATTGTGCCCTGCTGGGGAGCGCCTACTGGAAACAAAGCTACAAGGCAGTGCATTTGCAAAGGTAATTGAGGATGTCTGGAAACAGGACATAGGCGACCTATCTCTTCCAATAGCTGTCGCCCTGGCTGCAAAAAACCAGAGTATTGAGCAAAATCTTATTCTACCAGCTTATTTGCACGCATTTTGTTCTAATCTTGTATCGGTTGCAATTCGCCTAATACCTATTGGTCAAACTAAGGGTCAGCGTATAATTTTAGAGCTATCCTCAAAAATTTCTGATCTTGTACAGAGTGCTTCTGAAAGTGAAATTGATGATTTAAATTCCGCCTGTTTTTTTTCGGACATTTCAGCAATGGAACACGAATATCTTCAGCCACGGATTTTTAAAACATGAATAGTCAAAAAAAGTCTGCAGTTCGTATTGGTATTGGTGGGCCAGTTGGAGCAGGAAAAACATCGTTTACGGCTGCAATTGTTAAAGATTTAAAAAAGAGATTTTCAGTTGGTGTTATAACAAATGATATTTATACAAAAGAAGATGCAGAGGCCTTAATGCGGATGCAAATCCTTCCAGAAGAGCGTCTAATTGGTGTGGAAACAGGTGGCTGTCCCCATACCGCTATAAGAGAAGATGCTTCAATCAATCTTGCAGCTGTAGAAGAATTACAGCGACGTCATGATGATTTAGACCTAATATTTATCGAAAGCGGCGGAGACAACCTGTCAGCAACATTTTCTCCAGAATTAGCAGATATAACAGTTTATATGATTGATGTAGCGATGGGCTCTGATATTCCAAGAAAGCGAGGCCCAGCGATGATGAAATCAGATATTTTGCTTGTTAATAAAACTGATTTAGCCCCTCATGTCGATGTTGATCTAGTTTCAATGGAAAGAGATCTAAAAGTAGCAAGGGAAGATAGGCCTTATTTTTTGATACAAGCAAAAAATAATTTAAATATTGAAAAGGTTTCACATGAGATAGTTGATTTGGCAGGTTTATAGATTTTTAATTATTTTGTGAGATGAAATAATTAAATTTCAGGCTTGTTATTTGAAACCTTCTGCAATTCTTAACTTTGCTATTTTACTGCCATCAATTTCAAGCTTTTTTAAAACTGGATGGTTTTCATCAATTACCCGCCAGAAAGGTATAGAAGATTCCTCTATCATATTTGGGTTATAATTCTCTTGAATTGCCTTTTTAAGAAAAATACCTGTGGTCACGGGGCAAGTGTTGTCTGCGCCCTCTAATAATGCCAATTCCTTCCGGATTTGTTTCACCGACTTGAAGCATCCCGGTGCCAAGGTTTTTACATACTCGGTAATTTTCTCAGGAGAAGATATCAGCATTTTTTCACCTGTCTTCATATCACTAAAATTTTTTTCTAAAATTTTAATAATATTTTTGGGCATCAATCTGCTGAATTCTAAAAGTAAAATATAGAAAAGAGATTTGAGCTGGGTTTGTACCCAGCTCAAATTAATTTTAACGCTTAGGCAATGGCATCCAGCTTGGAACCGATACATCAGCGTGAGCAAATTGTGGCATTTTTGCTGATAGGTCTGCCATATTTTTAATGTCATTGTCATTTAAGAATTTCTGAGTGATCAGAGTTGGCGGTACAACAACATTACTTCCTGGGTTTTCACCTGCAAGCATCATTGCGAGTGATCTAACAGACACTTCCCCAACAACCGCTGGATTTGTAGCAACTGTTGCTGCCCAAGCGGAATTAGGTTCACGCATTGCTGCTATGTCTGCAGTTGAAACATCTGCAGAATATATATCAATTTGATCTGTAAGACCTGCTTCGTCTACAGCAATTTTGACGCCTTTGGCAAATTCATCATATGGGGCAAACATAACTGTAATATCGGAGTTTGCTTGCAAAACAGACCTTGCTTGGTTAGCGTTTGTGTTTGCAATTGGGTTGTCAAGCGTTCCAAATTGAGCAACTTCCTCAATTCCCGGATTGGCGGCTTTTATGTCTTCCCACGCAGCGTGCCGTCTATCTAGCGGTGCAATTCCCGGGACATAAACATATCCTGCTTTCCAAGACGTTCCGTTATCTTTGATGGCTTGCTCCAAAGCAAGTTTACCTAGTAAATAGTCAGATTGTTCTATTTGTGGAATTGCTGCGTTTTCAACATTCACGTCAAATGCAACGACTTTTATTCCCGCATCTACTGCTCGTTGGGCAGCATCTCGCATACTTTCGGTTAGTCCATGTTGGATTACAATTCCATCCACACCTAGAGCTATAGCTTGATCTACCATATCTGATTGTAAAGCCGCATCTTGCCGGCTATCAAAAACTCGCAAATCCACACCTAGAGCTGCAGCTTGTGTCTCCACACCTGATAGATAGGCTTGGAAAAAGTCGCCTGTTGAAAGATACCTAACAAGAGCGATTTTAACGTCACCAGGATTATCAAATGGTGCAGGCATATCTCCTGCAAATGCAGAGGTTGAAAGGGTCACAGGTAATGCAACCATCCCTCCTATTAATTTTAATAATGATCTTCTAAACATAGTTTTCCTCCCTAGTTTGTTTAAGTCACATTCTAGTGACCACTTTTGCGCCCACTAAAAGAAAGGGCAAATGTAAAAATCAAAGCAATCACTAAGACAGCTCCTTTTACAAAATCTTGTGTATAATAGGGCGCATTCATCATAGTGAGACCCTGTAAAAGAATACCCACAAATAGAGCTCCTATTGCTGTACCAAATGCATTAGGTTTAGCCGCGCCAAGAACTGCAAATCCAATTAATGCCGCAGCTACCGAATCCAATAAAAGATTGTTTCCTGATGCAATATCCCCTCTGCCCAGACGTGCAGAAAGCAAAATGCCACCAATTGATGCCATTACTCCTGATATAACGTATGCTAAAATCTTGTATTTATTCACATTAGCGCCGGCTAGCGCTGTAGCCGTTTCATTTGAGCCAATAGCATACATTAATCTTCCATGCCGGGTTAACTCGAGAAAAACCCATATTAGTATGCCGACAAGAATAAAAATAATAACTGGGATGGGGATTAGTTTTTCCAAAAAAAAGTCTAGTCTGTGTCTGCCAAGCCATAAAAAAGCTTGAGAGTAAACTCCCTCAGCGGTTGACCCATCCGGTAATTTCATTCCAGTGGAAATTGAACGACCTTCTGTTGGTATACGTTGAAGTCCAATTAAAAGAAACATCATTCCAAGTGTTGCTAGCAGGTCTGGTACTCTGGCTTTTACTATTAGTAAACCATTTATAAATCCAACTGCTGCACCCATGAACAAGCATGCAACAATTGCAGAGAAAGCAGACATTTCTAAGACAACCATTACGTATGCAGATAGCATTAGAGCTGAAGTTGCGACGGAGCCTATAGAAAGATCAAAACCATCTACTACCAACGTGGCTGTAACACCAAGAGCTAAAATTCCCGTTATAGAAACAGATTGAAAAATAAATACTGCAGATCGGGGTCCAGCAAACCCCTCTGCTGCGATCGAAAAGAAAATTACCAATCCTACAAGTAGAATAAGGAAGCCGTATTTTATAGCAAATCGTCTTGAATTCATTTTTTGATCATTAGCCATATCTAAGTTCCGTAATTTGAACTATCTTGTTTATAAGCGCTTCCACTAAAACTCGATACAATTTCTGGTATATTTTTACTATTATTTTGATATTCACCAACAAGATTTCCTTCATGTAATACAATGACCCTATCTGCTATTTCTAAAGCTTCATCAAGTTCAGCAACAAATATAAGTGTTGCTCTTTGGCTAGAAGTTGATCGTATCTGAATACCAATATCGCGCCGAGCCTTTATATCTACTCCTTGAAAGGGTTCGTCTAAAAGGAGCACCGAAGACTCCTCAGCCAACCACCTTCCAACCATAACTTTCTGCTGGTTACCTCCGGATAATGTTGTAACGGAGTCCATCTCAGATTGGCACACTATTCCAAGTTCACTAATAGAATTTTTAGCATTTTGCGAAAGGCTTTTGGCACGAAGGAATGAAAATCTGCTGTGCTTTTTAAAAAATGGTAACGCTAAATTGTTAGATATATCAAATTCTGAAACAACAGCGTTTGATGCCCTATCTTTAGGACACATATAAACGCCTGCTGCGATGGCTTCTTTTGGGCTTTGGGGACTGTATGGATCCCCATTTAAAGTCATTTTTACTTTTGAATTTGGACTTAATCCAAATATTTGCGATGCCAAAGTAGTTTTTCCACTACCGATAAGGCCGGTGATTGAAACAATTTCATTTTCATAAAAAGATAAGTCAAAGGGTTGGCTGTCAGTAGCTAATCTTACCTCTTTTAAATTCAATATTTCTCGTTTTCGCTCGTTTATTTTAATCTCATTTTGCGATAGCTTCTGGCCGAGCATTGCCGTAACAGCCCCCTCATAATTTAAGGGCTTTTCTTCGAATAGTCCTGATATTGTACCGTCTCTCATGGCTACGATGCGATCGGCAACACTATTTATATCTGACATTCGATGAGAAATATATAAAATAGCAACGCCTTGCTTTTTTAGTCTTTGTAACAGTTTAAAAAGTCTTTTAGCTTCATTTTCAGAAAGAGAGGAGGTTGGCTCGTCCAAAATAAGCAGTTTGGGAGCATGGGCCATCGCACGAGCTATAGCAATCATCTGTTTATCAGCTGGCCCCAAATCCCTAACCAAAGTTGCTGTATCCAAGTTTATATCCATAGCTGACGCAATTTTATCAGCCTCTTTTTTTAGCTTTTCTGAATTAATAAAGAACCCTGAATTTTGTTCTGCAAGTTTATCAATCATAAGGTTTGAAGCTACGTCTAAATCAGGAATAACACCATTGTTTATTGACTGATGAACAGTCACTACTCCAGATTTAAACGCATCAGCTGGTGAAACTGGCTCGAACCTTTCACCCAAAAGATAAACCGATCCAGCATCTGCTTGATGCACACCACATAGTATTTTAACTAAAGTTGATTTTCCTGCACCATTTGCACCCATGAGTACAGTAATCATACCGGCAGGCAATTCTAAATTGATTTCCTGAAGGACTTTGTTCGGCCCAAATGACTTTACAATACCAGAAATTTGGCAAGCAGTTTTCGACATTTCCCTCTCCCAAGGAAAAGCTTAACCTAAGCTCTTCGACTGTCAACACTATTGACAAAAGTCAATTCATGCCATTGCTTGTTTATGTTCAATTTTAATTAAAATTTAAATAAGGAGGAGCGATTGTATGTCTTCGGAAAAGTACGAGCCGCTTACAATCGAAACGCTTGCCGATAGATTAGGGTCAGTTGATGCTATCTGTAAAATAGTAGGTGACGATACAAGCAAATGGAACATTGATGAAGTGGGTGATGGGAACTTAAATCTTGTCTATACGGTTTCAAGTGACTCAGGAAATATAATTATAAAGCAGGCCCTTCCTTATGTTAGGTTAGTAGGCGATAGCTGGCCATTACCATTAAGCCGCTCGTTCTATGAGCATGAAGTTTTAGTTAGACAAGCAAAGCGTGATTCAGGAAGCGTACCGGTAATATACTATTTTGATAAGGAACAAGCCATCATCGCTATGGAAATGCTCTTGCCGCATATCATTTTAAGAAAAAAATTAATTGCTGGGGAATATATCAACGGATTAGCGCAAAGGCTTGGAGAATTTTGTGCGCGTAATGCATTTAGAGGTTCTGATTTATCGCTACAAACAGCCGACAAAAAAAGCGATACAGCAATGTTTCAGGGTAACCTCGCGCTAATGGCAATCACCGAAAGCCTCGTTTTTACGGAGCCTTATTTTGAAGCAGAAATGAACCATCACACAGACGGGCTAGATCCCATTGTTAAAATACTAAGATCAGATGTTAAAATGAAAAGTGAAGCTCAAAAAATGCTCATGAAGTTCACATCAAATACAGAGACCCTGTGTCATGGTGACTTACACTCTGGTTCAGTCATGTGCACAGACAATGAAACAAAAGTTATAGATCCCGAGTTTGGCTTCTACGGTCCAATGGGCTTTGATATTGGAATGCTAATTTCCAATTACTTAATGGCTTATTTTAGTCAACCAGGGCATCGCGATAGCGAAAAACTGTCAGAATATCAAAATTGGATTTTGAAAGTTATCGAAGAGACTTTTGAGACATTTCGGCAGGAGTTTAAAAAACTATGGAATTCTGAAAGAACAGGTATTTTGTTCCCTAGTTCAATGTTTGAAGATCAGGGTGATAGCTCAGACTTTGCGCTTAATGAGATGCTTGAACACATATGGCAAGATGCTGTTGCTGTATGTGGTATTGAAATGCATAGGCGTGTCTTGTCACTTGCACACAATGCGGATTTTGAGGAGATCAATGATACTAAGAAAAGGTCCAAGCTCGAAGCTAGAAACTTAATGATGGGACGCGAGTTAATCTTAAACAATAAATCGATAAAAAATGCTAGTGAGCTTACTAGCTTGGCAAAAAAGTTCAATTCGGAGAATTACCTATGAAGGTTCAAGGAACTCACTATCGATCAATCTGGTATGATTATAAGGATTGTCAGGTAAAAATTATAGATCAAAGATGGCTACCTCATGATTTCAGAATAGTCGCTCTTACAAATTTAGATGAATTTGCTGTAGCAATTCGCGATATGTGGGTAAGGGGCGCACCTCTCATAGGTGCTACTGCTGCCTATGGAGTAGCAATATCTTTAAGTAGCGACGCTTCAGATTCTGGTTTGAAAAACACATATGATACCTTGATAGAAACTCGTCCAACAGCAATCAACCTAAAGTGGGCTCTGGATCGACTCCTAAGGGCACTGGGTCAAGTGTCTCAGGAAGAACGTGCTAAAAAAGCATTGGAGCTTGCCCATCTGGTGGCAGAAGAAGATGTAGGTATAAATAAAAAGATAGGTGAGCACGGATTAGAGATTGTAAAAAAAATAGCATCTAATAAACCGGCAGGGGAACCCGTTAGGATGTTAACACATTGTAATGCTGGATGGCCGGCAACAGTAGACTGGGGCACAGCTACTTCACCAATGTATCATGCACATGAGGCAGGCATTCCTATTCATGTTTGGGTTGATGAAACAAGGCCAAGAAACCAAGGAGCAATGACTGCCTGGGAGCTTGAGAGCCATGGCATCAGTAATACTTACATCACAGATAACGCTGGTGGGCACCTTATGCAAAAGGGCCTTGTTGATATGGTTATTGTGGGTACTGATCGAACCACTGCGCAAGGTGATGTCTGTAACAAGATTGGCACGTATCTCAAGGCACTAGCAGCTCATGATAATAATGTTCCATTTTATGTAGCTTTGCCTTCACCCACAATAGATTGGACAATAAGTGATGGCGTAGCTGATATCCCAATTGAAGAGCGAGCCGCTCGGGAGGTAACCCATATTTTTGGTCACCACGAAAAAAATAGTATTGAAGAAATAAGGGTTACTTCAGAGGGTGTTTCTGGAGGAAATCCAGCTTTTGACGTTACCCCAAACAGATTGGTTACAGGATTAATTACGGAGCGTGGAGTTTCCGATGCTTCTGAAAAAGCTCTAGCAAAAATGTTCCCAGATTTAGCAGGATTTTGAAAAGATGATCAAAAATAATTATAAATCTAGCGAAGCTAAATCTTATGTCGATCAAGTAGGCAAAGATGCTGCTGATCAAGAGCTTGCGCTTCGAGTTTACACATCAAGAATAATTGGACAAAATCCTGATCTTGTTATGCATGGTGGTGGTAACACCTCTGTTAAAGTGGAACGAAAAGATCTTTTTGGAAATACTAAACAAGTAATACATGTTAAAGGATCAGGCTGGGACTTAGATACGATACAAGCACCTGGGCTACCTGGCCTTTGGTTGGAACCGTTGAGAGAGTTGCGAAATCTAGATAAGCTATCTGATGAAGATATGGTCAACGTTCAAAGGGCTAATTTGCTTGACAGTTCAGCACCAAATCCTTCGGTCGAAACATTATTACATGCTTTTCTTCCACATAAATTTGTCGATCATACCCATGCTACACCATTTTTAATCCTTGCAAACCTTCCGAACGCCGAAGAAGTGTGTAAAGAAATTTTTGGCTCCAGGTTGGGAGTAGTTCCATATATAATGCCCGGCTTTGCTCTGGCAAAAAAAGCGGCTGAAGTTTATGATCAAGATCCTAGCGTTGAAGGTTTAATGCTGTTGGGTCATGGACATTTTGCTTTTGGTGAGACAGCTGAAGAAAGCTACAATCAAATAATATCTCATACTCAAACTGTTGCAGACTATTTTAACTTGAAAAAGCCGACTGCTCTCAATGTCAAAGCCAGCCATAAATCTCATGAAGTCTTACCAGTGATAAGGGGTCTGATAGCTGAAATGATCGGGCCTAATGCTGCTATGCCAATTATCGATGTAAGAAATGGTCCAGAAGAAATGGAGTTTCTAAAGAGAGCTGATTTGGACAGTTTATCTGAGCGAGGAACTGCATCACCAGATCATGTTATAAGGATTAAGGGTCGCCCACTAGTTTTACGAAAGTCAATATGGGAGCAGGGAAGTTCTGCGATTAAAGACGCGCTTAGGGACTATGAGAACGAATATAAGGCAATGTTTGAGCGCCAGGCTGCCAAAGCGGCCCAACCTAAAACTATTCTTCCACCAGATCCTAAAACAATATGGATGGAAGGTGTGGGTCTTTTAGGTCTCGGCTCAAATTTTAAAGCAGCCAGTATAGCGGGTGATCTTGTTGTTCAGAATGCTCGTGTGAGGTCAGTTGGTGAAGATGCGGGTGGGTTTTATCCTATCTCGGAAAAAGATTTATTTGATTGTGAATATTGGTCATTAGAACAAGCCAAACTTGGCAAAGGGAAAGCGCCGGCGTTTCAAGGAAAAGTGGTAATGGTAACTGGAGGATCAGGAACAATTGGGTTTGAAACGGCAAATGCATTTGCGTCATTAGGTGCACAATGTTTTTTGATTGATCTAAACCAAAAAAATTTGGGCGCTGCCCTAGAAAAATTGGGCAAAGGCCATTTTGGAAAAGCGCTGGATGTAACAGATCCAAAGGCAGCAAAAGAGGCAATTACATCTGTTATAGAGACATACGGAGGTCTCGACATACTAGTTTCTAACGCAGGATCAGCTCAGTCGGGCTCAATGATAGATATGACTAGCTCTTCCGTCAGGAAAGCTTTTGAGTTGAACTTCTTTTCTCATTACGAGTTTGCAAAAGAAGCAGCAAACCTGATGAAATTGCAATCCAGGGGTGGCCAGATCTTGTTTAATATATCGAAACAAGCTGTAAACCCTGGTAAAAATTTTGGTGCATACGGGATGCCAAAGGCAACAACTTTTTTCATGATGCGACAGCTTGCCTTGGAGTTAGGGGGCGACGGAATTCGCGTCAATGGAGTTAATGCTGACAGAATAAGGTCAGGTTTGCTCACAGATAACTTTATTGCTGAACGTGCTAATGCCCGAGGTATTTCTGAAGATAAGTATATGGCTGGTAACTTACTAAATGCAGAAGTCAAAGCAAGTCATGTAGCAGAAGCTTTTGTTTCACTCGCCCAAGCCGAGCGAACAACTGGACATGTAATGACGGTAGATGGTGGCAATATTGAAGCTTCCTTGCGTTAATCAGAGATAAAAAACTCTATGCTGCGAAAGAACCATAACGAAACTGACGTTAGAGTAGCATGTTCTATAAAAGATGAGAATTTATTACCCAACATAGCTCTTTTTTATCAATTAGGTGGATTAAAGATCTACTAGGTATGAGAGGATATGATAATGGATGATATTTTAATTACAGATGCCTTAATTGTCACATGTGACGGCAATCATTCTATTATCGAAAATGGTGTCATGGCTGTCAATAACGGCAAGATAACAGCTTTAGAACGCTTTAACACATCAGCTGCAAAAAAACTTACTGCAAAAAAAATAATTGGAGCAAATGGCAATATAGTCATGCCGGGTTTAATAAATATGCACTGTCATGCTGCCGATAGTTTGTTCAGAGGGCTGGTTGAGAACCTTCCTCTTGAAGAATGGTTAGGACGTGTTTGGATAGCTGAAAAAGCCATACTTACTCCTGAAACTACTTACCTTGGTTCTGTATTAGGTTTAGCGGAAAATCTTTTGAGTGGATCGACAACTGTCATGGATATGTTTTGGTATCCAGACGAAACTGTTAGAGCTGCAAAAGATTTAGGCATGCGAATATCCACTGGTGGTATCTTCTTTGATTTGCCAGGAATAGGTGGGCGCTCCCATGAAAATTATGTCTCAGAGGCTCGAAACTTTTATAAAAGCCACTCATCTGATGACAGTGTAATTCCCGCTATCTTGCCGCATGGTAGTTACACTGTTTCCCCACAAAATTTGAGTGAGGCCAAAAGCATTGCAGATGAATATGGGATATTATTTTGTACTCATGCTGCAGAAACCCAAGCCGAGCAAAATGATATAAAGACACGTTATGATAATTCGGTCATACGGCATTTAGATAAGTATAAATTGTTAGGTGAAACTTCAGTACTTGCTCATTGTGTACATCTAGACGAAACAGAAATTTCTCTCTTAGCCCAAAGTAAGACAAATGTAGCCCTTAACCCAATGTCAAACCTCAAGTTAGGGTCAGGTATTGCTCCAGTTAAAGAAATGTATCGAGCAGGAATAAACCTTACAATTGGTACAGATGGGGCAATCAGCGGAAATGATTTAGATATGTGGTTGGCAATGCGATTAACCTGCGGTTTAGCAAAAGGCTTAAATATGGAGGCTGATGCTTTAAATGCTGAGCAGGTACTTCACATGGCAACCATTAACGGAGCTAAGGCTTTAGGTCGGTCCGACTCACTTGGTAGTCTAGAAATAGGTAAAAATGCAGATTTTATTTTGGTAGATATAAACAATTCTCATTCTATTCCTCTTTTTGATCCAATTACGCATCTTGTTTTTGGTGCAGGACGTTCGGACGTTACAGATGTATTTGTTTCTGGAAAACATGTTGTAGAAAATAAAAAAATCGGTGGTCTTGATATCGAAAAAATTCATACAAAGGTTCGTCAATTAGCTCCATCTATCAAAGCTAGCCTCGAGTAGGAAAGAGCCTCCAATGGAAAATAATTTTGTAAAAAAAATAGAACTTGCAGCGGAATATATTGGTCAGCGAATAAGTCAGAGCCCAGAACTTCTACTAATTTTGGGATCTGGTTTGGGTGATGTAACGAATGAAATTTCAAAAGAAGCTGAAATCTCTTATAAAGAGATCCCAGAATTTCCTTTTTCTACTGCGCCGTCTCATGCAGGAAATTTAGTTTCGGGAAATTTCAATGGAAGGCCCGTACTGGTTATGCAGGGTAGGTTGCATTTATATGAGGGTTGGAAAGCTAACGAGATAGCATTTCCAATCAGGGTTGCCAAAAACTTAGGTGTAAGAAAGATGATTGTAACTAACGCAGCTGGTGCTTTGAGTACAAGTTTGGAACCTGGAAGTGTTATGATGCTTACTGACCATATAAATTTTACTGGCCACAATCCACTTATTGGCACACATGACGATGAATTAGGATTACGCTTTCCTGACATGTCCGACGTTTATGATAAAAAGATACAGGGGATAGTGTCTCAGTGCTTTAAAAATGCTGGTATCAAATTGAGCAAAGGAATTTACGCTGGTATAACAGGCCCTTCTTTGGAGACTTCGGCGGAGCGACGTTTTCTAAGGGAGAGTGGAGCCGATGCTGTTGGGATGTCTACAATAATGGAAGTGATTGCAGCAAAACAGGCTGGTTTTGAGATTGCTGGTCTATCAGCAATTACCAACAAGGCTGATGGTGGACCAGAACAGCAGCCCGATACAATTGAAGAAGTTTTAGAGTATGCCGGTGTAGCGGGAAAAAAGATTAAATCTATTTTACCAGGACTTTTACAGGCATGGACTTAATACTATTGAATGAAAAATTTAATATATTCGAGGAGTTTGTTTGATTGACTGAGCTGACAGGAAAGCGGGCTCTGGTTACGGGCTCCAAAAGTGGTATTGGATTTGCCATCGCAAAAAGACTGGTGCAAGCTGGGGCAGAAATTATTCTGCACGCTAGGAACGATAGTTCTGAAGTAGAAGCAGCTAAAATAAAATTAGCAAAACTCGCAAACGAAGATATATCGACGGTGTTTGGGGATTTCTCAGATCCAAATTCCTACTGCTCACTGTTTGAAGCCATAAATAAAGAATCTAAACCAATCGATATTCTGGTAAACAATGCAGCCATTCAACCTGTATGTGCATTAGCGGAATTGGGGCCTTCCGAGATTAGTCAAATGTTAGAAACTAATTTACAGGTACCGATTATGATGACACGATATTTTGCTGAATATTCTGAAAATGGTGGATCGATTGTAAATATCTGTTCGATAGAGGGACTCACGCCCGCCATAAACCATAGTCACTACGCAGCTTCAAAAGCAGGTCTTATTAATTTTACTAAAGCATCGGCTCTTGAGCTTGGATCTAAAAATATCCGTGTAAATTCTATTTGTCCCGGATTGACTGATAGACAAAATTTAGACAAAGACTGGCCCCAAGGTGTCCAAAACTGGTTAGAAAATGTTCCTCTAAAACGATTAGGAACTGGTGAAGATATTGCAAATGCTGCCTTGTTTTTGGTTAGTGACGCTGCAAGTTTTATTACGGGTGCAAACCTGATTGTAGATGGCGGTATGGAATGTGTGCCCAGCTGGTAGGGCAAATGAATAAGGAATAATCAAGTGAAGTTACCTAGAGATGATATCAGCTCCCCAGAATTTTGGACTGATGAGAGATGTTTTATAACTGAGTGCCTAAATAGCGAGAAGGTTGAGGAGTTTTCGTTGGCTATCGCGCGAGTTAAACCTTCCATAACAACACAATTGCATTGCCTTAGAAATACGAAAGAAATTTATATTATCCGAAAGGGTACAGGTTTGGTTCTTGTGGGAGAAAAAGAAATTGAGGTTTCCGTTGGCGACAGTGTTATTATCCCAGCTAACACCCCTCAAAGAATTACCAATTTGAGCAATTCTGAAGACCTAGAGTTTTATTGCCACTGTTCTCCCAGATTTAAACCAGAAGTTTATGAAAATTTAGAAACAAACGGTAACTAGTTTATTTCTGGTTCTTCAACTGCAGCTCCAAAGTCAGTGCTTAGAAAGTCGAAATCGCAACCCTTGTCAGCCTGTTCAATATGTTTTGAATATATATACCCGTATCCACGTTCGTATCGAGGTTTAGGTTTAACCCAATCCTCCTGGCGCTTTTTCATTTCACTTTTGGAAATATTAACGTCAAGTTTACGGTTGGGAATATCTACCTGAATAATATCTCCGGTTCTAATTAATGCTAGCGGTCCACCAATAAAGGCTTCAGGTGCTACATGTAGAATGCATGCACCATAGGAAGTTCCTGACATGCGCGCATCCGACAGCCTTATCATATCTCTATGTCCCTGTTTGAGTAATGCTTTGGGCATAGGGATCATGCCCCACTCTGGCATACCTGGCCCGCCTTTTGGGCCGGCATTTCTTAAAACTAAAATATGGTCCGCTGTTATGGGATAATCTTCGTCATTTATAATTTCTTTTAATTCAGCATAGCTATCAGCAACTATTGCTGGTCCGTTATGTTTTTGAAATTTGGGGTCCATAGCCGCTGGTTTTATGACAGCGCCATCAGGTGCGAGATTACCTTTCAAAACAGCTAATGATCCTTCATGATAAACCGGATTTTTAAGAGTTCGGATCACATCACTATTATAATTCTTTGACCCTTTGATACATTCCTTGAGGGTTTGCCCTGTAACTGTTTTGACATTCAGGTCGAGCTTATCGCCCAGTTCAACCATAAGAGCACGCAAACCTCCTGCGTAGAAAAAGTCTTCCATCAAAAAGTTTTTTCCTGATGGTCTGATATTAGCAATGACGGGTGTCGTTCTGCCGATTTCGTCGAGCTGATCTAACGTCAGATTTACGCCAGCACGGCGGGCCATTGCGATTAGGTGAATTATCGCATTAGTTGAGCAACCTGTTGCCATTGCCACGGTGACTGCGTTTCTTGTACTTGCTTCGTTTATTATTTGATCAGGAGTTAAGTCTTCCCAGACCATATCAACAATTCGACGACCACATTCCGCTGCCATACGTTTATGGCCTGCGTCAGGCGCTGGTATTGAAGAAGCCCCGGGTAATGTTAGGCCCCAACCGTCGGCAATGCTCATCATGGTAGAAGCGGTTCCCATTGTCATACATGTGCCATAGCTTCGAGCAATTCCACCCTGTACCCCTTCCCATTGCTCTTTTGAAATATTGCCAGCTCTTCGTTCATCCCAGTATTTCCATACATCGGTACCAGACCCTAGCTTTTCACCTGCATAGTTGCCTCGCAACATTGCTCCTGCAGGCATGTAGATAAAAGGTAAGCCCATGCTTGTTGCGCCCATGATTAGGGCAGGTGTTGATTTGTCACAGCCTCCCATGAGGACTACTCCATCAATGGGGTGAGCGCGCAGGGTCTCTTCAACCTCTAAAGCGCCCATGTTTCGATATAGCATTGATGTAGGCTTAAGAAATTGCTCAGAGAAGGAATGAACTGGCATTTCCACAGGCATGCCGCCAGCCTGATAAACACCTTTTTTAACAAACTCGGCCCGGTTTCTCAAATGATGATGGCATGGAGATAAATCCGACCAAGTATTAATAATGGCAATTATAGGTTTTCCGTCCCAATCCTCTTGTTCTAGCCCCATCTGCATGGCACGTGATCTATGCCCCATGGATCTTAAGTCATCTGGGGCAAACCAACGTGCGGATCTTAACTCATCTTTTTTCTTAGCCATGATATTTAAGTTTATAGATAGCTTTTTTCCGGGAGGATAGGTTTTAAATTTTTTGATCTGGCACAACATCTTACACTGAAATCTACATTGCAAAAGTCTTCAAAGACTTCTAGCTTGCGCAGGTGAAATCCATCAAAAAAATATTTTCATTAACAAGTGTTCCAAATTTATTTTGGAGTGCTCCAACACCATTTTCAATTAAGCCACCTTTATTATCAGTTCTATTTCTATTTATTGGCTTATCGATTTTTGGTTTTGGTCACGCGATATTATTCGGCTCAAATTTTGGGGTTAGCCCGTGGATGGTTTTAGCTCAAGGGTTAGCAATTCAATTTGAAATAGGAATAGGCCTGTCAATTATAGTTGTAAGTTTTGGTGTTTTACTTTTTTGGATACCACTTAAAGAAAAACCAGGTATCGGAACTTTTATAAACTTCTTTGTCGTGGCAGCAGTTATCGAAATCACTTTGCCATATATACCCTATCAAACAGATATTTCCCTTAAACTTCTCCAAGTCTTTTTGGGAATTTTGGTTATAGGAATAGGGGGAAGTATCTACCTTATCGCCAATCTTGGTCCGGGGCCGCGCGATGGGCTTATGACTGGCATCAGTAAAAAAACTAAAATTCCGATGGCCTACGTAAGGAACGCACTAGAAATTTCGGTCGTAATTATAGGGTGGTCTTTGGGCGGAACAGCTGGTGTAGGCACGCTGATCTTTGCAATTATGATAGGTCCAGCAATTGTGGCTTATATGTATTTAATGAAGACTATTTTTGAAAAATGAACAAGTGCTTCTAAATCTACAACATAGGGTCATTGGAAGTATTAAATTTGTCAAAAGCTGTTCTCATAGGTTCAGAAATTTACCGTAACTCTCAATTTGGAGGGAAGCATCCGCTTTCTATTCCGCGGGTATCTGCAGTTTTGGATTTAATAAGAGCTATTAGTATCTGTGATAAAGAAGAATATCAGACCGGACCCTGTGCTAAGCCCAAGTTGCTTCAGAGATTTCACACTCCAGAATATATTTCCGTTTTAAAAAAAACTGAGGCGTCTCAAGAAATTTCTGAAATAGACGCGAAGACCTATAACATTGGTTCGCTCTCGAACCCAGTTTTTCCTGAGATGTTTAAGAGACCTGCGACTTCTGTGGGAAGTTCATTATTGGCGGCTGATCTAGTTATTGATGGAGGTCGTGCCTATTCATTAGGTGGTGGGCTGCACCACGGCATGGCAGGCTATGCAAATGGCTTTTGTTTTCTAAATGATTTGGCTTTTGCAATTCACCGCCTTCGTGAGCTTGGAATACAAAGAGTGGCTTACATCGATTTAGATGCGCATCATTGCGATGGCGTAACAGCTGCATTTCCAGAAGACGAAAACCTATTCATAGTTTCGGCTCACGAAGAAAAAAGATGGCCGTTTACTGGAGGTATAGAAGAAAACCTAGTTGATAGATTTCTTAATGTACCCCTTCCCAGTCAGTGCAATGATACAGAATATATGTTTGTATTCGAAAATTTAGTATTTCCTTTGCTGGAAAGGTTTCAGCCGGAAGCATTAATCATTCAAGGTGGTGCAGATGCACTGAAAGATGATCCGATGTCACGGCTATCCCTTTCTAACCAAGTTTTGTACAAAGTACTGGGTGTACTTTTGGGATTTTCCCACCGAGTAATTCTGACAGGCGGTGGCGGATATAATCCCTGGACAGTTTCTAGATTATGGACTGGGTTTTGGGCCTTACTAAGTGGACGCTCTATTCCCGAAAGTTTGCCTGCAACGGCTATAGATCTTTTGAAATCACTATCGTGGCAAAGGAAAACAATGCCCAAAGAAAGTCTCCTGACTTCTGTTCGAGATATTCCATTGGAAGGTCAGTTAAGAATGGAGGTTCGCAATTTAGTAGAACAAGTTTTAATACTACACAGATATAATCAAAATTAGATCAGCTAGTTGTTAGATCTAATCTTTCAGATGCAGCCTGATTGGGTAAGAGCATTGCAGCTAAAAAAATAAAAACAGCAAAAAAACTCATCAAAGCAAATATTTGCCTCATCTCAAAACCATTCTGCATCATAAGGCTACAGATTGGCAACACGCTAGCACCAGCAGAAAGATTGAGAACATACTTAATACTTAAAATTTTTGCGCGTTTTCTGTCGGGAACGTATCGAGATAAAATAATATCATTAATGGGTACCTGCCCGAATACAAACGCCATCGCAAAAAGTGACATAAAAAATAGCGACCAATTTTCAAAGATAGATGAGGAGTAAATAAATAAAATCTGCCCAACAGAAATCACTAGCAGGATTAGTTTTGGTGAAAATTTATCAGTCATTTTACCTACAAAAATTTGTGAAAATGACGCAATGGCGTACACAATCCCAGCAAGTAAACCTGTAATTGCTACTGATGTTGAAATACTGGATAGAGAAGTTTCAAAATATCTTGGAATAATAAAAGTCATTGTTCCAAAAATAAACCCAGCGCTCAAAGTTGATAAGCCGATTGAACTTAACGCTCTCAGCCAGTTTTTAGCGAAGGGCTGATCCAAGTTTTCTTTGGTAGCTGTTTTACTGTCCTGCTCCATCTTTAACGCATATAAAAACTTAAGTCCGTATAAGATGCAGAAAACGCCTGGTAATAAAAAACACAGTCTCCAGTTTCCATAAAATAATATAAAACCCGTAATCAGTGGAGCTGCAGCAACGCCCATGTTGCCAAAAACGCCATTTATCCCAATTCGAAGACCGTTATTTTTATTTTTTGCTAAAAGCATTGCAACGCCAACTGGGTGGTAAATTGCAGCAAAGATGCCAATTAAAGATAAGCTTAACGCAAAGAACCAAATATTTGCCGCAAGGGCAGCTAGTATCGAAGAAATTCCAATTCCAAAGTGATAAATAATCATTAAAAATGATCTTGAGATTTTGTCTGATAAATGAGCTGCCAGTGGGGCAAAAGCCCCAAAAAATAAAAATCCAGCAGCGCCATAGGCGATAATTTCATCGTAAGTAAACCCAAAGTATTTTCCAGCGTCATATGCTGCCTTGGCGAATATAAGCATCATAAAATGATCTAAGAAATGACTTATATTTATGTATATGTCACTGACACTTTTTGGTTGAAATATTGAGCTCTGGGAATTCATTCTAGTGCTATGCTTTAGGCACGCGCTCAAAATTTGGGATCTCTTTTGGTATCTGCTGATAAGACTGTTTGTCTATGCAATAAATTGCCGACTGTGGACTAAACCATGAATGATCGTCCAATGTTCCAATTTTCAAGACTAACATTCCTGGACGAGGAGGGCTTTTAACGCAAATATGAGTGCCACAATTACCACAGAAAAAACGTATACGCGGCTTTTCTAAATCGCCGCGCTTAAAAGTTTTGGGCGTACCTTTTGTGAAGCGAAAACTGTTTTCAGATATCACGATAGAGGCGTTGGCTTCTCCACCGGATAAATACCTACATTCTCTGCAATAACATAAAAGTTGAGAGTGTATTGGTTCATCAAATTCATATTTTAAATCACCGCAGTAACATCTACCTGTATAAGACATATGGGCTCCTCAGATTATTGATTTTGGATTAATTCAGAAGTTAGGCTTTTTAAATAAACTATGCTTTCAGCCGTCCATTTATCTTCATTCTTTTTGGCATCCTCAAAGTTTCCCGGCCACGGCAACCAGTGTTCATAAATGACGCTAATTTCCGTATCTATAAACTTTGATAAAAGACTTTGAGTATTTGTGAGGCCATCACCCATGGGCGCGCCTTCGATGCAAAAACCTACACCATATGGATCTAACTTAAATTTATAGTCTTTAATGTGTAAGTTGATGGTATGTTCTGCCAGGCAGTCTATCGTTTCATCTGGCCATTCCCCAGCACAGATAGAGTTAGCGACATCTAAGCATGCTCCTAGATATTCATGATCAACAAGTTTAATTATGTTTGCCATTCTTGTTGAGGGGAAAGCAAAATGATTTTCTATGGCGATTTTACATTTTATTTTCTCTGCTATTGGAAGAATTTTTTTAAATTCTTTGGCGATGTCATCATCTGAAGTCTGAACGTCATTGCCGTCTAAAGCTATTCTTAATATTCTTGCGTTTAGGCGTTCAGCAAGTTGTAAATATTCCTTAGTGGTTTCTGGTGAAAAAGATTGCAAACCTATTTCGAGATTAATACCTAAGTTGTTTGCCGACTTAGAAAGGTCTTCAAGAGTTTCGCTTGCTATAGTGTGGATGGGCATATTATCTGCAATCTGCAAAACATCCAAGTCAAGTTGAGATGTTATATCTAGCAATTCCAAGCAGCTTAAAGGTCTTTGCGGTACTCGATCTTTATGGCCAATTGACCAACGGTAAGAATATGATCCCAGCCCAAGCTTCATAACAAATTCTTAATGAGTTCTTTCGCAACATATGCGCTATCGCCACTTTCTGAAAGCTCTTGAATTTTTGTATCTCCAATTTTTGCAATCAGAGACCTTAGATCCTCCATGGTCTCAAAAGTATGCGATATTGCATCGCTTCCTTTTCCTGCTCTTGTGAAGACATCATATGCAATCCAGCCATCATAGCCAATTTTATCCATAAAATATATTGCTTCTAGCGTCTCCCATAGATTCACAGATCCAACGGGCATGTCCCAATCAGCCTGTCGATTGTTGTCATTAAAGTGAATATAGAAAAGACGTCCTGCATCATGTGCGGCCGCCATTTCTGCGGCTGGGCTTTCTTGCTCAATTAATGCGTGACCCAAATCCATCGTTACACCAAGATTTTTCGATCCCACCCTGTCACAAAAGTGCAGTGTTTTGCCCATTGATGGCAAAATAATTCTATTTCGCACTTCGTAGGCCTTGTACTCAATAGAAATTTTCACATCACTATTATAGTTTGACACTTCTTGAAATGCTTCGATGGCCCAGTGCCATTGTTTCATATGATCGACGTGGAATGGATGATCACTTCCATCGATTAATGGACAAACTGAAATCATATTTGCGTTAAATTCAGTCGAAATATCAATAGCTTTTTTCATATACTCAACCGATTTTTTTCTTATTGAAGCGTCTGGGTTTGTGAACGAACCAGCTCTGAACAAATCTTCGCCTTTTAAATTCACATTAATAGCAGAAACCTTATGACCACTATCTTTCAAAATTTGTACATTCTCTCCATTGTGTCCTAAATCTTGCGGATAAACGGGCTCGACACCATCAGTTCTGGGAATGGACTTTGCAACTTCCAAGCGTTCACTAAAGCTCTTTTCGGGTTGGTAAGTATGAAACCGGTCAGAATATTTTCCAAGCGTTCCTAGAAGTATAGAATTTTTTGTTGCCATGCTTTTTCTCCGGTTCTGTTTCGATAAATTAAACACAAATATTTGTAAGCACCAAATGAAACTTAAAGATTCATTGGGTTACTTTGTGAATGCTAATGTTCAAATTTTTTTAACCGCAGAGCACATCACGCTTAATTTCGCCACTGCTAAATTTGGAGTTAGTAATCCGAGACCGCAATCAGGAGCAATGACTAGTCTATTTCTATCGATATGATTGAGTGCGGAATTAATTCTGTTTATGATTTCATCCTCTGTTTCAATTCGGCTCGAAGCGATTGCAACTGCTCCAAAGATGACTGATTTTTTCTCAAATTTTTCTAATAATTTGAGATCATTTTTGCAATGAGCGTCCTCAATTGATACCTCATCAATATTTAAATCATCAACCTCTCTAGCTAACTGATGGTAACTGCCTGGGTCAGCCTTCTTGTAATCTTCGTCATCCAAATGATCCGGGTAACCACAACACATGTGCATTATCTTTTTAACTTCTTTTGGTACGCCGTGAAAACATCTCTCAATACCTTCCATACCAAAGGAGGACGCATCATCAACTTGACGAGCAAAAAGGGGCTCATCAACTTGAATATATCGGCAACCTGCGTCCACTAACTTCAAAATTTCTTTGTTGATTGTATCGGCTAGGTCTCTATTGAGTTTTGGGCGGTCCCCATAATAGCAGTCAGCCGTTGTATCCATAATAGTAAGTGGCCCCGGTAGCGTAAATTTTATAGGAACAGGAGACACTTTTTGGCTACTTATGTAATCGAAAGCTGCATAGCCCACATTGGTATGCTCTATTTTTTTCCTAATGGCCGGCAGGTGTGAGTCATATGCGCCATCCCTGAAGACTCTACGCTCAAGATTTTTAAAATCAAAACCAGTAAGGTATCTACAATGATAGTGCACATAATTTTCACGACGTACTTCACCGTCTGTGGGTATATCTATTCCAGAATTAATTTGTAAATTGATCACTTCTTCAGCGGCTTTGATGAAAAGTTGTTCGTCACTTTCTTTTGTATTCTCTTGGTATTTAGTGAAGTTTTCTGTGACGCGCTCAGAATTCATCGCACCCTCATTCCTAGCAGCATCAAACCAGTCCTCAATTGGGAGATACTCTGGTTTAGGGAATGATCCGATTACGGTCGTTAAAAGTGAATGGGCCATTATTGTTTCGCCTGAATATAATAACTAAGGATTATCTAATTTTTAATCCATATCAACATTTCATGATCAATAGGACACAAATTTCAGGCTTGCTATATTTTTATTGCTTTTTAATACATTCAGCCGCACAATCTTCGGAGAGTCTCGTTCATTCAATTCCAAGGGGGAAACTATGAAAGAAAAGAAAAACTCACCGCAGTCAGTTGGAATGGCTGCAAAAAACTTCAATCGTAGGACTTTATTAAAAAGAGGTGCGGCTTTAGCTGCTTTGACGCCTACTGCTCCTATGTTTGTGAAAAATGCATTTGCTGCAACAAGTGGCGAAGTAAACGTATTGATGTGGGGTGAATATTTACCTGATTCTATACTTGCAGATTTTAAGGCAAAAACTGGCATTACTGTAAATCATACAAAAATCGGTGATAATGGTGAAATCATTGCCAAAATGAAAGCAGGTGGTGGCGCAGGTTTTGATTTAGCCAGCCCGACCAATATGAGAGCTTTACAGTGGGAAAATCTCGGTGTGTTGGCGCCATTCGATATGAATAAAATTACCAATATCGGAAACGTTAACCCAGGAATGGTGGCTGTTGGCGAAAGAGATTGGAACTTTGGTGGAAAAGGTTCTCACTGGGTACCTCAGCTATGGGGAACAGAATCAATTTCGTGGCGTACTGATAAATGGACGCCGGATGGTCTGCCTAGCTTTGGTGATCTTTGGGAGCCTAATCCAGGTATAAGCGGTGCTTTTATGATGGGACGTACTTACTCTATGATGACTGGTTGTGGTATTTGGATGCATCATCAAGGCAAGATGGATTTCTGGTCCTCTTATAAAGATGAAGATACGATGCGCAAGAACTGGGAAACCATAACAGAGTATTGTATTTCTAAAAAAGGCAATCTTGTTAAGTTCTGGTCAGGTGCAGACCCACAAAAGCAAGGCTTTACTTCTGACGGTGTGGTCGTTGGTCAAACTTGGGATGGCCCCATTGTTTCGATGATGAAAGCAGGTGAGCCTGTTGCTTACCAAACTACCGATGAAGGTGCTTTAGCTTGGGTTGATGGCATCACTTTATCAGCGAAAGCTGCGAATATTGATGAAGCATATGAGCTAATTAATTATAGCTTTACTCCAGAAGTTGGCGGAAAGACTATTAATGAAATTGGCTATAACTCGGCAGTGATTGGTGCATCTGATCACTATACAGATGAGACAAAGGCGATTTCACAAGCGATCTATCCTGGTGATACAGCATCTAAGCTTAATGCTTGGCCACCTGAGCCACCTTGGTTTGCAGACGCTCGTGCTGAATATGCTAACAAGTTTGAAACTGCATAATAAGTAATACTAAAAACGAGCGCTTAAGGTACCTTTGGCGCTCGTTTGCATTTGATTTCAATTGAAATAATCTTCACACTTTTGAGGTAAAACATATGAGCGCTGAAGTTGAGTTGCAAAATGTTTCCATAGCCTTTGGAAATTTTTATGCCGCAAAAAATGTGAATGTAAAAATAGGTGCAGGGGAATTCTTTAGTTTTCTTGGTCCATCAGGTTGTGGAAAAACAACTTTATTACGAGCGGTTTCAGGTTTTCTTGAACCGTCACAGGGTAAAGTACTAATTGACGGCCAAGATATGTCGGGCATAGGCCCAAATAAAAGGCCCACCTCACTGATATTTCAAAACCTCGCACTTTTTCCATTAATGTCGGTTGCAGACAATATTGCTTTTTCACTTGAGGTTCGCGGTCATGACAAGACATCCAGGCGTAAAAGAGCTGACGAGTTATTAGATTTGGTGGCTTTAAATGGACAGGGCGATAAGAAAGTTCATGAGCTATCCGGTGGTCAAAAACAACGAGTTGCGATAGCTAGGGCTTTGGCCGTAGAGCCAAAAGTTCTATTACTAGATGAACCCTTATCTGCGCTAGACCTAAAATTAAGGCAAAAAATGCGAACTGAGTTGAGAGCTATTCAACAAAGAGTTGGCATTACCTTTATTTATATCACGCATGATCAGGGGGAAGCTCTTACTATGTCAGATAGAGTTGGTGTGATGAACGATGGAGAACTAGAGCAAGTTGGAACTTGTTACGACGTTTATGAAGCACCCTGTACACCATTTGTTGCGACATTTGTTGGAGAAAATAATGCCTTTTTCGGAAAAGTAGAAAAAGTTGAAGGTGGTAAGGTAAAAGTACAAACCGGAGGGTCATCTTTTATAGGTCAAGCTGGCTTGGGCTTGGATAACAAAAATTATAAATTCAAAGCTGGAGATGAAGTTATTATGTTTGTAAGGCCAGAAGCTATAAGCTTGAAAGGCAATTCAAAGAAGGCCCAGAACTCTTTTTCGGCAGAGGTTAAAACTATTGAGTTTGAGGGAAATTTGAAAAACATATTTCTGAGATCTGCAGAAGACGTCGACATCAGATTTAGTGTTCCCAGTAGTTCAGATACTTCTGGAATGGAGCCGTCTAAAAATGTTTCACTATCTTTTTCTCAGGATAATGCTGTTGTACTTCCAACCGGGGCCCTTGCTCTCGATTAAACAGGTTAAACAATGAATAGTTTTTATAAGAAAAATGGCCCCGTTATCGCTACATTTTTTCTTGTTGCGATAATATTTTGGTTAATTTTTCTAATCGTAATACCGCAGTTATATATGCTCGATCTGTCGTTTAGGCCAAATTTACCACCGTTACTCAGAGGCGGTCCAGATGATGTATACACTTTAACTCACTACAAACACTTTTTATATGGGTCAGAAACAAGCAAGGATGCCTATAATTATGTAGATATTGGCGTTTTTCTTGATACGATTATCACGGCGGTTCTCGTAACAGTCATTAATCTTTGCTTTTGTTATCCAATAGCGTTTTACATAGCAAAGTTAGCAACTCCAAACACAGCTCGCTTACTAGTTCTAGCTCTAGTAATACCATTTTGGATAAACGAGCTACTGCGCTCTTTTGCGATCAGAATTTTGTTTGCAGGTGAGGGAGTTATTAACAATATCCTACTCGAATTGGGCTTAATAACCACTGCAGTAAATTTTATTGCTTTAGATATAGCGCTCTATACTGGTTTAACTTACGCTTACATATTGTTGATGATTTTTCCTCTTTACAACGCGTTAGAGACTCTCGACACAAATCAACTTGAGGCGGCTAAAGACCTTGGGTCTTCTACAGTAAGAACACATTGGCGTATAGTCATTCCGCATGCAAAAGCAGGTATAGCATCAGGCTGCACAATGGTTTTTATGTTGACGGCTGGGGCATTAGCTACGCCAGTAGTTTTAAGTAGTCCGAATACGTATTGGTTTACGCAACTGATTTATCAATGGTTTAATATGAACGATAATTGGTCTCGTGGTTCAGCCTATTCAATTATACTGCTTGTTGTTTCCGTTACATTTGTGCTTTTGATGATGCGATTATTTAAAGTTACAATTGGTGAGGTTGTTAGATGAAGCCCAATCTCGCTATTCAAGCTTTTTTAGGTTTGTATATACTCATTTTCTTTTTGTATCTTTTTGGGCCCTTGGTCATAATGAGTGTTACGGCTTTTAATTCAGCAGAATTTCCAGCCATTACTCCTTGGGAATGCTTTAGTTTTAGATGGTTTAATGAGGGTAAGATTGCTTATGATGGGCAGCGCCTTGCTGGATTGGTTACTGACCGCCCCTTACATGAAGGAATTATATCAAGTTTAATTATTGCAGCCGGTGTGGTAACTTTATCTGTGCCGATCGGGATGGCTGCTGCTATCGTATTGACCCAAGTCAACAGCAGACTACGCACTCTTTTCTACTCTATGTCTATTATGCCAGTTTTGTTTCCTGGTGTTATTATCGGTATCTCAACAGTCGTATTGTGGGATCGTATTGCCACTTTGGGGGGCGATGGTTTTATTTCAGAGTTGGGTAGAAATGGAATATTTTTAACAATTCTGGGGCAAACTTGTTTTATCTCGACATATTGTTTTCTAATATTTGTTGCTCGGTTGCAAAGGTTTGACACTACGCAAGAGGAAGCGGCTCTAGACTTGGGCGCAAGCCAGTCCCAAGTCTTTCTGAAAATTTTAGTACCATACCTTATGCCAGCAATTGGGTCCTCGGCCGTTATTGCTTTTCTGGCTTCATTTGAAAATTATAATACAACGGTTTTTAGTATTCTATCAGAGCAGACTCTGACAACGGTGATAGCTTCAAAAGTTAGGTTAGGAATAAGCCCTGCCATTAGTGCTCTTGCACTTGTTATCATATGCCTCACATTGATAGGTGCGTTTTTCTATGAAATTTCACGAAGGTCTAATCAAAGAAAAAAAGACCGTGAAAATAAAGTTAAAATGTTTAGTGAAATTAGTGGTAACAGGCTTGTTGAAGAGCAGCCTAAATTTTTTAGAATCCCTAAATCTATTTTTGTATTTTTGCTGCTTTTAATTTTAGCTGTGCTTACGTGGCAGCAACTAATAAAAAACAACATGTACGGTGCTGAGTGTGTTGAAAAAGCAGAAGCCTCTAAAAAATCCAACTTCGCCGATCAATTGAAACTTTTGCAGCAAAATGCGGAAAGTGTTGAAACGACTGACGAAAGCGAAGGGAATGCCAGTAGGTCAAAAGAGTATAACGATATTTTTGGTGATCAAAACCTATTTAAAGATTTTGGTGGTTTTGATAGTGACAAAAAAGAAGAGAGTGAAAATGGCGCTACTCGGTCAAATGAATATAATGATATTTTTGGTGATCCAAACTTGTTCAAAAACTTCGGTGGCTTTGATAACAAAGAGTAAATTTTTCAGGGCTTCCGTGTATGTCTATTATCAGCAAGGAAAATTTTATGACTTTTAAAGAAATAAAATTGAAAATCTCAAAGCAAGAAATCGATACAGTTTTAGTCTGTATGGTAGACATGCAGGGCCGTTTGATGGGAAAGCGCTTCCATTCAGAAGCTTTTCTGGAAATGGCAGAAGATGAAACTCATTGTTGTAATTATCTATTGGCAACAGATTTAGAGATGGCAACTCCTGATGGATATGCCTCAACAAGTTGGTCCACGGGATACGGTGATTACGTGATGAAACCTGATTTAGGGACGCTTCGCCCTGTGCCTTGGATTGAGGGAACCGCCATTTGCCTATGTGATGTATTGGATCACAACACACATAAGCCAGTCCCTTTCTCTCCTAGAGAAGTTTTAAAAACTCAAATCTCAAAAGCTGAGGATATGGGGTTTAGCTCGATCATGGCTACGGAGCTTGAGTTTTTCCTTTTCCAAGGGACACACGATGAAATAGCAGCAAATGGCTTCCGTGAATTGAAGCCAATTTCCAATTACAATGAGGACTATCATATTTTTCAGACCTCAAAAGAAGAGCATGTTATGCGGCCAATCCGTAACTTTCTTCGGGATATGGGTATTCCAGTGGAAGGAACAAAAGGAGAGGCCGAGGCCGGACAAGAAGAACTTAATATCAAATATGCTGATGTTCTTTCTACAGCGGATCACCATACTCTCGCAAAACATGGCGTTAAAGAAATTGCGCACCAACAGGGTTACGCTGCAACTTTTTTGCCGAAATGGAATAAAAATCGCGTTGGCTCTGCGTCACACGTGCATCAATCTTTGTTTAGAAATGGTTCAAATGTTTTCTATGACGCTAAAGCGCCAATGGGTAAATCTAAAATAATGGATCATTATCTAGCTGGTTTAATCAAGTATGCCTCGGAGATAACAATTTTCTTAGCTCCATATGTAAATAGTTATAAACGATTTGCAAAAGGTACATTTGCTCCTACCCATACTGTTTGGTCTGTTGATAATCGCACAGCGGCATTTCGTGTTGTTGGTGACCGAAGTAAGTCCATTCGAATAGAGTGCCGCACTCCTGGTTCTGATATGAACCCATATCTAGCAACTGCTGCAATGCTGGCTGCAGGACTTAAGGGAATAGAGGAAGAACTTAAGCTTCCGTCTCCATATGATGGCGATGCTTACTCGGATAATGAAAAAAACCAGATCCCTAAGACATTGAGAGATGCGAGAGATCAACTTTTATCATCGAAGATGCTAAAAGAGGCTTTTGGAGTAGAGACGATAAATCATTATGCTCGGGCCGCCGAGTGGGAATTGGAAGAATTTGATAGTGTCGTTACGGATTACGAGATTATGCGAGGATTTGAAAAAGCATGACGCCTCAAGCTAATTGGTCTTATCCAACCACAGTGAAATTTGGTCCAGGCCGCATCAAAGAACTAGGTGAAGCTTGTTTGTCTTTGGGTATAAAAAACCCGTTGCTTGTGACGGATAAAATATTAGCTCAACTTGATATTACTCAAACTGCGCTGGCTATATTGAAGTCCTCAGGCTTTGAAGGCTTAATCTTTTGCGAAGTTGACCCTAACCCCAACGAGGTCAACCTTGAAGCTGGCCTAAGTGCTTACAGAAAAGGAAACCACGATGGTGTTATCGCTTTTGGTGGAGGTTCAGGCATAGATCTTGGGAAAATGGTTGCTTTCATGGCGGGTCAGAAGAGGCCCATTTGGGATTTTGAGGACATCGGAGATTGGTGGACACGTGCCGACAGCGCAGCCATAGCTCCCATTGTTGCAGTTCCGACCACTGCTGGAACAGGATCAGAAGTTGGCAGAGCAAGTGTAATAACAAATTCAAATTCACACGAAAAAAAGATTATTTTTCACCCAAAAGTTTTGCCCAGTGTTGTGATTTGTGATCCTGAATTGACTGTAGGCATGCCACCATTTGTAACAGCGGGAACAGGGCTTGATGCTTTTGCTCATTGTGTCGAAGCTTTCAGTTCACCTCATTATCATCCGATGAGCCAGGGTATAGCTGTCGAGGGAATGAGGTTGGTTATTGAGAACTTACCAATAGTTTATAGTAATCCTAAAGATATTGAGGCCAGATCGCACATGATGTCTGCTGCAATGATGGGGGCTACAGCCTTTCAAAAGGGTCTAGGGGCGATACACGCGCTAAGTCATCCCATTGGCGCCATGTATAACACGCACCATGGAACCACTAATGCTGTGTGCATGCCAGCTGTTTTAGATTTGAATGCTTCTAAAATAAGTCAGCGATTTGATCAGGTTGCAGGTTATATTGGCATACAAAATGGTTTTAAGGGGTTCTGTACTTTTGTTAGAGAGTTTAATGCATCTTTGGAAATTCCAATGAACTTAAGTGATCTTGGCGTAGTAAACGTCGATGTAGAAAAACTGACCGAAGCAACTCTAAAAGATCCAAGTTGTGGTGGCAATCCAGTTACACTCAATAGTGAAAATGTAACTCAGCTAATCAAGGACTTATTGTAAGATTACGTAGTTAATTTCTGAATTATTTTGTTATGCTTTGAGTTAATAAACTTTCTTTATCTTCTAGTTGGTCGATGACAGAAAAGTGATCCTTTCCTGGATCATAATAACTTTCAATATTTTTTGATTTTTTTGACCAAGCTTCAGTGAGTATCCTATTTTGCCTTAAGAATTCTGGTCGTTCATTAGCTCCTACCCAACAAGTTACTTTTGTATCTATAGGATCATATAAAAAGCAACTTTCGTGAACTGCTTCTTCATAGTTCAATGTAAGTATGTCGTTTAATTTAGTCATCAATAACGGCCGTAAATCGTAAAGACCTGATACTGAAATTACATTATCTATATGCTCACCTATATTTTTTTTAAGGAAATTTTTACAAATCATTCTGGATGCTAGATGCCCGCCTGCTGAGTGACCAATCATACGGACCGATCCGTTACAGTCATCAAGAATTTTATAAACCAGTTTAGATATAGAATGAGTTATTTGTGTGATTTTGACATCCGGAGCTTGAGGATAGCTTGGAATTATGACGCTCCAATTTTGAAATAGCATGCCTTGAGCAGTAAACGACCAATGTTCACGCCCAGTTCTAAACCAGAAACCGCCATGCAAGAAAATTATAGTTCCTCTGCTTTGTTTCTTCGGTAAAAACAGATCGTACTTTTCTCTAGGATGATCGCCATATGGGATACCCAATTCCATTTTCCCTATTGCTGTAGAATTGCTTTTGAATGATGATGATCTTTCCCTCCACTCTTCGATGAGAGAGTTTGGGTTTTCGACATTTACAAAATTATTGAAAGCATCATCCCAATCTAATTTCCACATTATTCAAAATTCTCCGTAGGGTTTAAACACCAATAAATTCTTGGGTAACCTCATTTGATAACTGATCTATATTTCCCCGCCATACAGTTCTGCCTTTTTCAAGAATAACAACTCTGTCACAAATCTGGCGAAGCTCCTTAATAGATTTATCAATGATTAAAATCGCTAAACCTGTATCATTTCTTAAAGTTTTTATAGCAGACCAAATTTCTTGGCGAATAATTGGAGCTAATCCTTCAGTCGCTTCATCCAAGATCAGTAGGCGAGGGTTAGTCATTAAAGCGCGAGCTATAGCAAGCATCTGCTGTTCTCCACCCGAAAGAGATGATGCTACTTGGCCAGTTCTTTCTTTTAGTTTTGGAAACAAGTTATTTATCTCTTCTAGGTTCCATCTTCCTTCTCTAGATGCGGCAATAAGGTTTTCTTTAACTGATAGTTGGCCAAAAATTCTTCGACCTTCAGGCACAAGTCCAGCTCCCAGTCGAGATATTTGGAAACTCTTCATTTTACTAAGATTTTTACCTGAAAATAATAACTCCCCCTTTGTTGGTATCATTTGAAAAATTGATTTCACTGTTGTGCTTTTCCCGGTGCCGTTGCGCCCCATTAAAGCTACAATTTCGCCTTCATTGACCTCTAGATTTACATCAAATAAGGCCTGGCTCTCTCCATAATAGGCTTTCAGTGATGATAAAGATAAAAGGCCCATATTATCCCTCCCCCAAATAAGCTTTCTGTACTTCTGGATCTTTTTTTATTGAGCTGGCTTTATCTGATGCAATGACGCGACCATAATCTAAAACGGTTATTCTATTCGCGAGAGCAAAAACAGCGTCCATATCATGTTCAACCAATAATATCGGAGCGCGCTCTCTCAATTTATCAAGGAATTCGGTTAGCTGCTTTGTTCCATCACTGCCAAGTCCAGCCATCGGTTCATCCATAATGAATACTTTTGGCTTAAGGGTTAGAGCAATTGCAACTTCTAGAAGTCTAAGCTGCCCATGGCTGAGGGTAGCAGTTTTCAGGTTTATAAGATCTTTTAACCCAACAAGCTCGAGACAATATTCTGCTTCGTCTCTAAGGATGGAATTTTTTAGGACTGGATTAAAAAATCTCCAATGTTTTCCCGATGCGCCAACAGACCCTAGAATAGCATTTTCTAAAACGGTGTCTTCTTTTGCCAAAGCAGATATTTGAAAAGTTCGACCAATTCCCAAGGATGCACGCTTCTCGGTGGGAAGATTGGTTATATCTTTCCCAAGCAAAAAAACGGATCCTTTATCTGAAGATAGGGATCCGCATATTTGAGAAATTAAAGTGGATTTTCCTGCTCCATTGGGCCCTATGACCGCATGAATTTCGTCCTTATGAATATCGATTGAAACATCTTGAACTGCAACCAATGATCCAAATGTTTTACACAGTTTATTAGCTTCAAGGATAGGGTTATTCATGCTGCGCATCCTCTTGGCATAGAAGGCCAATAATCCCACCCTTTCCAAACAGCACAATTGCTAGAAGGATAAACCCTAGAAATATGTGCCAGTAGTCACTTATTCCTCCTATTAAGTGCTCCAGCCAAACAAAAATTAATGCTCCTATAACTGGGCCAAATAAACGGCCTACCCCTCCAATTATTATAAATACAATGAACTCGCCGCTAAGTTGCCAACTAAACATGCTTGGGCTTACAAAACGATTTAGATCTGCAAATAAAGCACCGGAGAGCCCAGTGATAGCTCCTGACAATATAAATGCTGTTAACTGGAGTTTATGGAAATCAAAACCCACAGCTTCAATACGTTGTCTAGACTGTCTCGATGCATTTAGCGCAAGTCCGAAGGGAGACTTAATCAGTCTTCCCATAAAGAAAAGTACAATCAAAAGGATAACACAGCAAATGCTAAAGAATTGTATTGGATCCAACGTATTCAAGCCTGGGAAGTTATTTCTTACATAGATAGAAAGCCCATCTTCTCCCCCATAAGCGCTCCAAGATGTTGAGAAATAATACATCATTTGAGCAAATGCTAACGTGATCATTATGAAATAAACGCCAGTTGTTTTGAGCGATATCATTCCAATTATAGCAGCCAACAATGCTGAGGCTGCTATAGTAATGATCCAGATTATGGGCATAGACTTAGTGCCTTCAATTAAAATAGGCCACTCAACTAGTGTCACATAATTTTGGGAATGCCAGGCTAATATACCCATGACGTAGCCACCTAAACCGAAAAAAGCAGCATGCCCAAAACTTATAAATCCGCCTATTCCAAGCGCAAGATTTAATCCAACTGCAGCAATTGCAAATATTACAGCTCTGGTCATTAAAGTAATAGTAAAGGGCTGATCATTCCAATATGCGAAGATAGGAACGAATATAAGTAAACCCAAAACAAAGATATTTAGGTGGCGTTCTTTTATCATACTTTTTGTCCAAATAGACCTGTTGGCCGCCATACTAAAACAATGCTCATGAGAATGTAGATTGACATTGACGCAATTGATGACCCGACATTTGTTGCCGTAGCTAGGTCCATAAAAAAGCTAAAAAACTTAGGTAAAAATATTCCCCCCAGTGTATCCGTCAGACCAACTAAGATACTCCCAATAAGGGCTCCTTTTACAGAACCTATACCGCCGATTACAATTACTACAAAAGCCAGAATAAGAACGGGCTCTCCCATTCCAACTTCGACAGACTGAATTGCTCCCACCAATGCACCAGCAAGGCCCGCTAAGGCAGCACCAAGAGCAAATATGAAGGTATAAAGTTTTGAAATATTTACACCTAGGGCAGATACCATCTCCCGGTCATTTTCCCCCGCACGGATTTGTACACCAAGGCGTGTTTTCGTTATTAAGAGACCAAGACCTAAACCTATAATTAGGCCAAAGAAAATAAGTGTGATTCTATATAATGGATACTGGATACCTCCAGGAAGTGTCACAGCACCTTGCAGGTATGAAGGAGCATCCAAGTAAAGTGGAAAGGAACCGAAAACCCAACGTGTACCTTCTGAAAATATCAGAATTAAAGCAAATGTTGCTAGCACTTGGTCTAAGTGGTTCCTGTTGTATAACTTTCGTATTATCGTTATTTCAACGATAGCTCCGGCTAAGGCTGCAGCAGATAAAGCTGCTACTAATGCTAAAATGAACGAACCGGTAGCGCTGGCTACCGCTGCAGCTACAAATGCCCCAATCATATAAAGAGAGCCGTGGGCTAGATTAATTAAACCCATTACACCAAAAATCAGTGTGAGACCTGCTGACATCAAAAATAACATTATCCCAAACTGCAGGCCGTTTAGGATTTGTTCAGCTATTAAAACGAAAGACATCTAGTTAATAGTAACTAACAAATGCTAAATATGTTGGGCCAATTTAAAAATGGCCCAACAGTCTTACTACATTTTGCAATCATCTACGTACGCGTTTGAGTGATTTTCCAATACCATAGACAACACCTTGTTTGTGAAGACATCACCTTCCTGGATAACTTGGCGTGCATAAATAGATTGGATTGGATGTTGATTGCTGGCAAAACTAAAATCGCCACGCGTACTTTCAAAATCCGCAGCACGTAATGCGTCACGAAATGCTCCAGCATTTTTGACATCTGCTTTTTCTAATGCAGAAATCACCAAATTAGCTGTATCAAAGCCTTGGCTGGCATAAAGTGATGGAAGACGTCCGTAGGCATCCTGAAAACTCTTAACGAAGGCTTTGTTTGCCGCATTATCTTGGTCTTTGTTCCACTGAGATGTATTGACAACACCTAGGGCAGCAGAACCAACAGCTTGTAGAATTCCTTGGTCAAAAGAAAATGCTGGACCGGTCAAAGGAATATCAACGCCCGAGGCTGCATATTGCTTCAGGAATGAAATACCCATGCCGCCAGGCAGAAAGAAGAAAACATTTTCTGCACCAGAGGCGCGAATTTGAGCAATTTCCGCTGCATAGTCTGTTTGGCCAAGTTTAGTATAAAGTTCTCCCGCGATGTCTCCTT
>ENA-OSEY01000316-OSEY01000316.1-marine-metagenome-genome-assembly--contig:-NODE-316-length-35625-cov-5.356560_pt1 | contig 35625 bp, 26 predicted proteins | sample MGYA00248465_ERZ534230 | MGnify/ENA primary metagenome ERZ534230 (study PRJEB26409, sample SAMN06344110) | marine metagenome | isolation source: Sea water from surface | place: Atlantic Ocean:Southern... | reverse complement strand
TGCGATGGTATCCATGTCACCGTTCTTGTGGGCGATGACGGCGATGGCGCCATCACCAAGCGAGTCGAGCCACCCGAGGAATTGGGCCCCGATGCCATCCTGGACCATCCGAGACCCTCTATGACGACTCTATCTGGGCGGAGATTCGCTCGTAGTCGGCGACCAGTTGCTTCTCCAGCGCGTCCAGCTTGGCGGAGTGCTCCTTCAACGCGTCGAGTGTGCTGGCGAGGGAGGCCTTCAGGTCGTCCCTGTCTGGTACCTCCAGAAGGAGGGGGCCGACTGCCCTGTAGACGGCGTGCTCGTCGGGTTGGTCGGCGAGGATCTCGAGGGTCGTGGTGATCTCCCCTATCTGCGAGCGAGAGGTCTGTAGCTGCGTCCTGACGTTGTTGAGGTCCTGTACGATCCTCTGGATCATCTGCACCTCCTCCGACATCAATCCCACGCCCCTATGGCCTCTCCGGCGTTGTGGGCGGCGATCAGGCTACGGAGGACCGTGTTGGCCCTCGCCCTGGCGTCGCTGATGGTCTCCGCGGCGATCGAGAACTCGAACCCGTCGTCGGTTTGGGTGGTTTCCACCTCTGTCTCCAAGGCTGCGGAAAGGCGGGCGTCTGCCTTGACGGTGACGGTGATGGTGACTGGGTCACTCTTCTTCGCTGGTTGCACTGGCCTCGCCCTCCGCGACGCGTCGCTCGTAATCGAGGGCCGCTTGCTGGGCGATGACCGCGAGGTCCGTGGAGGTGGCGCCCTCCTTGCCCCTTCTGATGATTCGGTTGTTGGCCTCGGTCGCCCTCGTGAAGGGCTCCCAGTAGCCACCCGTGAACTTGTGCCCGCACTTGGAGCACTCCCAGATGCCTGCGACGGTCCTGGATACCTTCTGGTACTGGCAGCTGGGGCATGTGAACTTCCTGCTCCTCTTCTTGAGGACCGAGGCTGCACGGCGCCTTACGCTGACACCGTACCTTGGCCCGTATTTGGCCGATGCGCCTGCCTTCTGTGTCCTCTTTGCCATGTGATCACTCCTTCGTCGCGTTGTCGACGAGCTCACGGAGCTCAGCGCACCTCGTCAGTGCGTGTTCCATGATCTCGTCGAATTCGGCCGCCGAGAAGATTCCCTTTAGACCCTTCTGAAGCGAGTGGACGTGCCCGTCGTCGCCGAGCGTGATGTGGATCCTCTCGTCCCCACCGGTCTCCTCGCGCTTGTCGGCGTCGAGGACGTACCTGCCCCCGACCTTGTGGTAGGAGCACATGATGGGGGTCTTCGAGACTGGTAGTGGGTAGTCCTCCCCGACCTCGAATCGCTCAGCGGGGACCACGGCCGTCCTCAATGCTGCTATCCCCGCGAGGGCGAAGGCGTCGAAGAGGTTCCCATCGTCTGAGACTGCGAAGAGGTCCAGTATGACCTGCCATGCCCTCTCGCCCGGGATTATGCAGAGCTCGTCGACGTCGATGCACCCTGACTCCCTGATGCCACGATCGACGACCCTCCCAAGCTCGATCGACTCTGCGCTGGGGGGACCTGCTTCCCAGCCCCTCCCTGCGACTGGCCGTACCTCGGCGCTGCACATGAGTCCGCCTTGTGTTGGCCTGTCTGGATAGGGCGTCATGAGCTGGAACTTGACGCCGGCGAGCACGATCGTGTTGCCCATCTGGACCCTCGCGGATCCCTCGGCATTGCCAAGTATGCCGGTCTCTAGGGTCGTCTCCCTTGGTTCGAACCTGGCTCTACCGTCTATCCTGGCGTCGGCTGCTGCGAGCTTTTCCAAGTGGCTCCTGAGGAGCTCGGGCACGAGTGGTATCGACATCAGGCATCACCCCCCTTGAGCGCCCTCGCCATCTCCTCGTGGATCTTGGATGCTGCCTCCATGTTGTAGTCCCATGCGGTCTTGAACTCCTCCTGTGAGAGGTCCCCGTCCATCTGGAGGAAAACGAGCTCCCCTGTGTTCGGGAGGATCCCCATTGGAAGGTCCGCCTCCCCGTAGTTGTCCTCCTCCTTATTCAGGTCGCAGACGACGATGTCGTTGACCTTGCCAGACGCGACTGAGACCACGAGGTCAGTCATCGGTATGCCCGCGTGGGCGAGGGCCACGGAGGCCGCGGTTATCCCGGCACACCGGGTACCTGCCTCCGCGCAGATGATCTCGATCTCCACCCGGATCTTCGAGCGGGGGTAAAGCTCCAACAGCACGACGCTCTCTAGGGCCTCAGCCGTCACCTTGCTTATCTCTCGGCTTCGCCTGTTGAAGCCGGGCCTGATTCTGTCGGAGGTGCTGAAAGGAGCCATGTTGTACCTGACGTCCAACACGGCCCTGTCCTGTCTCTGGATCTTCCTTGGGTGGGCCTCCATCGGTCCGTAGACCGCGGCGATGACCTCGTTCTTGCCCCAGATGACCCGGGCAGAGCCGTCAGCCACGGGTATGACGCCCGTCTCTATCTCTATCGGGCGACAGTCCTCGGGCTTCCTGCCATCCATCCTCAATCCGTTCTCATCTATCATCTGCACGTCGCCATATCCGCCCATCATTCATCACCTCTGTATTCAGAGACCTTGGCGGCCTCCATCAATTCGAGTAGCTTGTCCCTGGCGGCTATGATGCCCTCGACTTCCCCGTCGATCCATATCCTGCCATTGTCTGTGACTGTGATCCGAGTATCTGTCTCTTCCTTCAGGGTTGCGAGGTTTGAGCCCTTGGACCCAATGACCCTACCGAGCAGGTGGGGGTCGACCGACTCGACGCTGCCGGACTTGAGCTTCCTGAGCCCCATGCCCTTCATGGTGGCAACCGATGAATGGTTCTCCTCGACCTCCTGTATCCTGCAGAGTATGGCATCCCCGACGTCCAGGACGGAGCGGAGGCCCCCGAAGGACCCCTTTGCAGGCCCCAGTGAAAGTGGTAGTATCGCGTTGAATGGGGCACCTATGTCGATGAACCAAATGTTGTTCGTCATCCCCTCCACGTATCCGATGACAAGGTCGCTAGGTCGGGGGACGTATGCCGTCCTCCTCGGTTGTATTCCGATCTGCTTGCCATCATTCGTCATTCTTCCTTGTTTCACAGCCTTGAGCCTGCCATCGACGACTATCACGCCGTGACCGGGATCAAGGTCGCTCGAGCTTCCTAGGTCGTCGCCGGGTGCGACGAGCATGGACTCTCGGCCTCCGTGCGGGCGCCCCGCACCTCGTCCTCCTGTCATGTCTATCGGCCCGGCGACCGTCCTACCCCTCATAACCATTCACTTGGGTAGGGCCCATTCCCTACCGATCGAGTTCCCTGACCTCTGCGCGGCTGCACTTCTTCATGACTTGGTCGATCAGGTCGTGTTTCATGCCCCCCGGGCAGGTGATGACGCAGGCCCAGTCCCCATTGGATAACCACTCCTCCTTCTCGACGAGGTCCCTGAGTACGCCGAGGACGCCCCCATAGTCAGATCCGGGTATCCGGAAGGCCATTTTCGCCATCACGAACTGGAGGGGTATAAGCGGCTTGAGGACCTTGATGGCGTCCTCGACCTGCCTCTCGACGGAGAGGAACGGGTCGACGGAGAACCTTGACTCCTCCAGGGCGTTCTCTATCCTTGTCCTCGGATGCGGGGACTTGGTCCTCGGGTCCGTAGCGGTGCTCGCTATTGCATGGACTATCTTCTTCCTCTTCTCCTCAGTCATGGCCTTCCTCTGCTGTGTGGTGAGTTGTATGGTGCCCTTCTCCAGGATCATCGCGGCGCAAGCGAAGACCTCGCTTGTCCCGAATGCCTTCACGAGGTCGGCCTCGTTAGGCCGGTCGCCCTGCCGTGAGTCGGCCCAGATCTCCTCGACTGCGAGGACGTCCCCCATCTCGGTGCTTTCGGGGTCCCTCTTCCATTCTTGTGCGAGGTCTGGGTCTACGAGGATCTCGAACCTGGAGCCAGACCTCTCCAGACGGGCGACGACGGCATCGTCTAGGCTGACCATGGTCGCTCATGACGGGCTTCGTGGATATGTCTGCCGGAGATCAGACTTTCTTGATGTGCGACTCTGTCGCATCCCTGTCGAGCTTCGTGTAGCCACCCTCATCGACGTAGGCGATCTCGACGGCGTCCTTGTTAAGATCATCGTCGAGCGTCCCCTTCAATGCGGTGAGACCCATCTTGACGGCAGCGTTGAGTGTGAGTCCAGCCTTCCAGTTCTCCTCGAAGTACTCTATCACCTCTGAGCGCCCCTTGCCGATGGCCCCTGCGTGGTAGGATTGGTAGGCCCCGGATGGGTCTGTCTCGAATAGGTGGACACCGTCTGTGTCGACGCCAGCGATGAGGAGCGCAGTTCCGTATGGCCTCGCGCCGCCGTATTGGGTGAAGGACTGCTTGTGGTCGCACATCTTCTTCACCAGGGTGGTGACTGGTATGGCATCCCCGTAGGTCATCTTGTTCATCTGGCATTGGACCCTGGCCCTGTCGACTAGCTGCCTGGCATCTGCGATGAGGCCCGAGGTCGTGAACCCGATGTGATCGTCGATCTTGTACATCTTCTCAATCGAGTCGATGATGATCAGCTTGCTGGAGATCCTCTTGTCTACTATGAGGATCACGCCATCCTTGTACTTCAGACCAACAGTTGTGGTCCCCCTCTTCACAGATTCCCTGGCATATTCGACTTGGTACAGTCTTCCGTCGGGCGAGAAGGTCGAAACGCCGTGATCATATCCTCTTCCACTGGGTTGCATTGAGATGAAGGACCCCGGAAGCCCTCTTATCAATCTTGGTTGTCAGAAGCACCATGCCCGTGCATCGTGTCGTCGGAGGGTCGAGGCGAGTAGTTGTCCTCCACTCGGGTGGCAAGGATTCCACGTACGCCGCGTGGTGGGCCCGGATGAAGGGTTGGGAGATAGTGGCCACGGCGACAATACTCGTTGACTCAGATGACTCAATGATGTTCCAAATGGACTCCTCTTGGGTGTCAGGACACCAAAGCAAGGCGATGGGGGTGCCATGGATGCCGATAGTCGGAAACGGTGAGCAGGAGCAAGAGGTCAGAGAGTTGGAGGATGGTTTGATCGCGGGTGAGAGGCCGGAGAGCGTTGAGTCTTGGTTCGAAAAGCGGGGATTGGTACCACCGACATACACCTCGGAGATACCGAGCGATTGGGATTCGCTCGTTGTGGGTGCTATAAGGTCAGACTACCAAAAAACCCGGATCGAACAGATGGCACACAGACTTGGTGTGTCGATCCATACGCCGCTCTGGCACCATGATTCCGAGTCTCACATGAGGGACCTCGTCGCACATGGATTCAGGTTGAAGATCACATCCGTGTCATCGGATGGGCTTGGGGAGGATTGGGTTGGTCGGGTGATTGACGATAGCTCCTTGGGGGAACTGATTGCGCTCTCGGCTTCCCACAGGTTCCATGTTGATGGGGAGGGCGGGGAATACGAGACGATCGTGCTCGATGGACCTTGCTTCGAATACCCAATCCACGTGGTGGGGGAGGTCACCTGGAGTGGTAGTAGGGGGCTGCTCGCGATATCTGAGGCCGGACCATCCGAATCGTCGGATAAATAGCCTCAAGAGCCCCTGCTCCGCCGGTTGGCTGTGTCAGTATCCCCACTGGACTACAGATATGGCAGGAATGAGGCCAAGGCAATTTGGTCTCGCGATGGGCGCCACTCCAGGCAGTTGGCCGTTGAGAGGGCCCTAGTGTCGGCCCACATGGAGATGGGCAGGGTCAGCAAAGAGCATGATGAGGTGATCGGCAGGATATCATCTCCGGAGATAGTCACTGCGGACAGGGTGGACGAGATAGAGAGGGAGACCCGTCACGACATCATGGCCCTGACTAAAGCAATGGCGGAGCAGGCCGGTGAAGCTGCTTGGTGCATCCACCTGGGGGCAACCTCCAATGACATCGTTGACACAGCAGTCGCCCTTCAGATCCGAGACTCGATCGTGCTACAGAAAGAGGCGCTCAATGCAGTAATCCAAACACTGGCTGACTTGGCTGAGAGGGAGAGGGATACAGTCATGCTCGGCAGAACCCACGGACAAGCCGCCGTCCCCATTACCTTCGGCCTGAAGATAGCAGTCTTCCTCGATGAGTTCGCCCGCCATCTGGAGAGGCTCCGGGAGATCGAAGGGCGGGCCATCGCAGGCAAATTCCTGGGGGCCGTCGGCACAGGAGCAGCCCAAGGGGAGGGGGCCCTTGAGCTCCAGAGAATCATACTGACCAGCCTGGGGCTCACAGTCCCGGTCGCAACGACACAAGTCGTTGGGCGTGACAGGTACATCGAATGGGTCTCATGGATGGCCAACACATCCACGAGCGTGGAAAAACTACTGCAAGAGATACGGAACCTACAGAGATCCGAGATCTCGGAGGTGTCAGAGTGGTTCGACGTCGAGAAGCAGGTCGGCTCATCGACCATGGCCCACAAGAGGAACCCCATCACCGCGGAGAATGCATGTGGCCTCGCGAGAATCGTCCGCTCGATGATCATACCATCCTACGAGAACGCCCTCTTGTGGCATGAGCGGGATCTCGCTAACTCATCATCGGAGAGGTTCACTCTCTCCCACTCGATGGTGCTGCTAGATGACATACTCTGGAAGTGCAACACCGTGATGGCCCGTTGCGTGGTGAACAAGGCCAATATGCTCGCTAACATCGAATCCCAGAACGGCCTCGTAATGGCTGAGAAGGTGATGCTGGCACTCGTCGACGAGGGGATGCACAGGGATGAGGCCCACGAGGCCCTCAGGACAGCCTCGATGACTTCTCTGGAGAAGGGCGTGAACCTTCTGGAGACATGCAAGGCCGATCCATCCATAACAAACCTCATCGATGGGGATGACCTAGTTGCACTGTTTGACCCGAATAGCCACCTGGGGGTCAGCGGAGAGCTCGTGGACGCCGCTGTTCAGAGGGCTAGGTCCCTCCTCTAGGCACAGGTGAGATCAAGAACCCAGCCCCCAAACTACGCCCGTGTTGAACAACACAGATTCAGTCCACCTAGTCCATGGACCGGGCAGTGATGCTGAGGCAATCTGCCTTCAGGTCTCCAAGGGATACCTGGAGTTGGGCCAGACGGTAGCATGGTTGGGTAGCCTGTCGCCCTCACTTGCGAGATCGGCAATTGGTGACCTCGATGAGGCTGCACTGGGAAACCTCAGGGTCTGGGAGAGGGGTGCCTTGGGCATTCATCGATTCATGCCCCCAGGCAATGGCCTTTTGGTGATTCATGGGTGGTGCTCCCCCATCGGGAGGGCGACCAAAGGGGAGCTCCAGTACCTCGAGGAAATTCTCAGAATGGCAGATTGCAGGGTCATAGTCACCTCGCTCGGTAATCAGGACGCAGGGGGCGGAAGCACCCAGATGACTGCGAGGTCAAGAGAGAGGCTGGAGGGCATGGGGCTCTCTACGTGGTTCCTGAGTAAGAGCGAGGAAGGTCCTGAGAGGGTACTTTCGTCCTCAGATTCCAAACTTCGCTTGGTTCGGAACCAAGACGGATTCACCTCAATCCGAGAACCATGAGTGCCTGCCAAAGTGGTTCCTTGGAACTCTCTTGCCATTATCGAGGTAGTACTCGAAGCCTCCTATGACGGAGTCTAGGTACGCAGTCAGTTTCGGCCTCACATAGACGGCGAAGGGGATCGAGGAGGCGATGCGTGGCAGGTCGCTGAGGAGGTATGGATAGACGGTGATTCGGAGTTCACTCTGCTCGTCGCTAATAGGCGATATCTCCCATCTCACGTAGGATTGTTTCCCCCCCTCCTCGCCGATGGTCAGATCATACCCTTTTTTGGGGGACCACTGTCGAAATTGACGGACATACGTCCTGCCATTGAGGTAGACGAGCACGTCGGAGTGGCCCAGATCGCCCCATTCGATCGGCTCGTTCGACCTGCAGAAGGGATGACAGTCGAGTAGGTTCCCGGGCGTGCTAATGGCCTCCCATATCTCTTCGGGCTGGAAGTTCAACGTTCTGGCCGCAGTGGCAAAACGATGGGACTTGAAGGCATCAGGGACACTGAGATCCATGGGGTTGCATGGAGCCTAGGGGTAGATTATACCTCGTCATCCGGCAGGGCATTGTCCCCCATCAGCCTATCGAGATCCTCGAGTGCCTCGTCTGTGGGCTCCGTGAGCTCGCTCGACCTCAGGTGCTCGGGTATCCTCTCATCCACATCCTCCGCGTACTTCGGCCTGTTCAGGAGGATCCTGTAGATCAGGAGCACCATCACCATGACGAGGGCGACCAGCACGATATCACTCGTCGCCCCTTGGCCGAGGATGGTGACCATGGTTGACTGGAAACCGCGAGAGACATAACGACTTTGGTTAATGCAAGGTCGTTTCGACCTCGGCTAGATGAGGCTCGCCTTGATGGAGGGGTCTGGCGAGGTGCCTACGATTGCTGGATTGGGGCTCGAACCAGGTCCCCTGTTCCCTATTGGAGGAGGATCTCCACGCCCTGTTGGCGACTCCGTTGCATTTCGAGCACCTAAGCCCAGCATTGGCCCCGGAACTCTTCATGGCCTTCCCACAACACATGGGCCTACCCACGGCAACGGGGACTTGATCGAACAGCATCAGCCTCTCGAGGTGGATGGACCCGTCTGGGGCTCTCAGGCCCACCCAGTGTATCCTATCGCCTGTCTGGAGGCCTCGAAGGGCCTCGTTTACCGGCCCACCCTCCTTGAACGCAACCAATGACTCGCTACCATTGCTGCCATGCACTTTCAGATGCGTGTGTCCACCCGGGGCGACCTCTGGTGCGGTGACGACCGTCCCGCTCTCGGCCCCAACAACGTGGTCGTCGCTGCATTGGTTCGTCCTGTGGATCGCGAAGTTCGGGCTGTGCTCATTGGATCCAGAGGATTGGAGCCATCGATGTGCTTCCTTGATTTCCGGCACCGATCGGCCTCGTATGCCGTACAGGACGGGGCAGGGGGTTCTAGGGGCTATCAGGCACCTCCCTGTCGTTGGGTCCCTGTTCGCGAATGTCCCGGGGTACCTCTCGGACATGGATGAGATCATCCCCTCATCCACTACCCTCCGTGTTCCGAGCGCGCTCTGGTCCCTCCAGGCCACTAGCTCCCAGGTGCTCCTCCCGCCATCCCATGCGATCGCTGCTGAGGCCCCGATGGCGCCATGGGGCCTCTCCGACTTGGTGAAGATATTGAAGTCGGCACTGACGATGTCTCGCAGCCTTTCATCCAGGTCGACATGGGACCTGACTGCCTCCGTGTACCATCCTATCGGGGGGGCGTCCCTGCCCACGACGATCGCGGGCCTAGCCGAGCTCTTCCCGTCCTTTCCAGTTGGCTTTGGAACCCATTCCTCGAGTGCCCGATAGAGTGCTCCCTCGTCCTCATCGCTGACGGATGCCATGAGGCATAGTGCGGCATTCCCCCGGGTCCTCCTCTCCGCATAGGGCCAGAGCCTAACCAACCTCCTCTCGATCTCACGAAAGGAGGGTACTTCGGACGCAAGGTGGTCCGTTAGCGAATTGAGGTCGAAGGTGGTGCAGCCACCATCGGGGTGATCGGTGTCATCCAAGCCTATCCTGAACGTGGACTCCGCCCCTGTGCCCATTCCTATCTCTCCTTGTCATCGATCGCTTTGATTGATATGTTGCCCTTCAGTAGCCCCATTTCGGCCCTCAACATCCCCCATCCGTAGGCAAGGTGCGCAGCAGGGATGGAGATGCAGGATGCCAAGACGGTGGATAGCGATCTGTGGGGCGAGGTCCCCAATGCAGAGCCGATGACGCACATGGCGAGGTAGAGGGACGTAAGCCCGAGAGAGCCGTGGAAGAGGGCCCTCTCTAGAGTCCACTCGCCATCGAGTGTGAACCATAGGTCGAGGCTCGCGCCACCCATCATGGCCCCATAGGCCATGGACAGCAGGCCTACGAGTGCCACCAAGGGGAAGGCCTCCACGAATAGGTGCATGGGCGATCTGAGGGTTGGGTCGCTGTTGATCGCGAGTCGTCGGACGTAACCATAGTTCCTAATCTGCCTCATCATGGGCCTCAGGAGTGCTCTCCTCCTGTGTGGCATGACGTTGGTTGGATCGAGGAACAGGCTGTATCCCGACTTCGTTATCTTTGAGTCGAGCAACACGTCCTCTGCCCCGATCGCCCCATCGTCGAACCCGCCGACCTCGCGTAGTACGCTCGTCCTGTAAGCGACGTTGACACCTGGATTGTGATTCACCTTGACGAGTCGGCCGTCTGGTCTGGCGCCGTACCTCGTGCCAGCAGTCATCACCTTGGCGCAGAATGCGACATCAGTGCACTTCGAGAGCCATGGATCGTCCTCTGGTGCGAAGTTTGGGCCCCCAACTCCCGCGACCTCCTCGTCCTCGAACCATCTGATCAGGTTTCCAACCCAGCCATGTGGGGGTATGACGTCATCATCGGTGAAAAGTGTGAATTCCGTTGTCACCTCGGATATGCCATTGTTGCATGCATCGGCCCTGGTCAGGCTCCGATCCACGAGGTGCCTGACGCCGAGCTCGTTGCATAATTCGAGTGTCCTCCTGTCCTTGCTCGAATCGATCACCAAAACGGAGTAGGACCCGTCGCGATCCTCGAGCAGCCTACGCAAAACCACCTCAAGCTGTGCGGGATTGTTCATCGTGGGGATCAGCACCGTGGCAACCTCCTCGGCCCCTACACCGCCCTCCATGCCAGTCGGATTCGGGCATCCTCTATACAGGTTGAGGGTACTTGGAGGCCATGAACGAGCCTATCGGGGTGGTCGTGGGGGTCATCGCGGATGCGATCGGAATCCACCCGGAGATGCTCCGGATATTCATCACGATGGCCGGTGCGATCTTCTTGGCGATAGAGTTCCACAGGAAGGAAGAGGATGGCGTCCCCCTCAGCGCAGCATTGGGTTGGTTGCTCACCGGGCTGTCTGTCTACCTGATGGCCGAGAAATACGTGGAGATCCAGGACCCGGTCCTCGTCGTGATGACCGCCCTTTGCCTTCCCGCGGGGATAGGACTGGCCTACATGGAGCTCAAGGGCGGATCTCGATCTGACAAGACACTCGTCTGGCTCAGGGGTGCCGTGGCGTGGAGCGTCATCCCCTACTACTTCGTGTACTCCGTCCCTGTGTTGAACATGGCCTTCGTGGAGATCACAGGGACCGTCACAATCTGGTGGCTGGAGGCCTCGGGGGCAGGGTCCTACACACTGGGTCCGATGATGGTCGACCTAGCCCAGGAGGGGCACACCCTGACCTCGGACTGGGATGGCAACAGGGCCATACTCACTGAGCCACTCGGTGAGGGGGGGTTCTACCTCCCGATGCTAGATCAGGCTGGCAGGCCAGTCAGCATTGGATTCATCCTGTCCTGCTCTGCGTTGCAGTCGATGATCGTATTCGTCGGGGCGATCGTGGCCCTCTCAGGGGTCAGCTGGAGGAGGAAGGCCAGGGGGTTGTTCATCTCGATACCCACAATATTCGTGTTGAACGCTTTCAGGAACGCTGGGATAGTGTGGCTCCATGTGACCTACCCCGATTGGCGTTGGTTGGGCCTCGACATATTCGACTTCGCCCACAGCTATGCCGCAAAGGTGGCCAGCCTCGGGGCGATGTTCGTCATGGCACTGGCCCTGTTCGGCCTGCTACCAGAGCTGCACGCCCACGTGATGAGGATCATCGAGACGCCATTGAGGCGAAGGTCATCTGGATCTTAGTCGCTCGTAGATCTTGCCGGACAGGGGCATGTCATGCTCCCATGCGAACTCCTTCATTACCCTCAATGCCTCCTTCTCCAGGTCCGAGTCGCCCACGAAGTCAGTGACCTCGAGGAGGCCCTCCCTCGTGTTGGCCTTGAATGCGGCAATGGGCTCCTCCTTGTGGAAGACCAAGTAGGCCGACCCGTAGCCGAACCGACTCCTCAGCACGTCCGAGAAGTAGTGGATCAGGGAGTCGCTTGGGGGTATGACCAGGTCACGTGTCCGAATGGCCTCGCTACCGCTCTCGATCAGTTCAAGTCTGCCCCAGCAGACCTCCTGCATGTCATCGACCAGGAAGCCCCGAGTCAAGGTGCCGTCCTCCTCCAAGCCCCTCATAACGTCGGAGATCTCCTCCGCCGAGAAGGCCGATCCGGCGAGCCGCTCAGTCTGCTTCAGCGTGAGGATCGGGAAGTCTTGGACGAGGGACTCGATGTACTTCCTCTTCACGTCCCAGAGGTCCACGTTGTGGAGGGCCTTGACGGTCCGGAAGCCACCGCGGTAGTCCTGCACCACATGTCCGGACCTCATAAGGGGCGATATGATCTTCCTGAACTCCGACCGCTTGAGCGCGTGGCGCTCCATGAACAGGTTGGGGTCATGGTGCTCGTCGAAGAACTGGATCACGTCCATGTCCTCCTCTGGGGGCATGGTGTTCCTGATCGTCAGGAGTCGTTGGAAGTGGCTGTACCTAGCCCAGATGAGGTGATGCCTCAGGTTGGTCCCCTGATGGAGCTGATGTGCAGAGGCCATCGACTGCAGGTCGACCCTGTACATCTCGCACCTGCCCCTCAGAGCGAAGTCGTCCCTCAACTCGTCGATGTGCTCGAGTGCGATGGTCTCATTCTCCCACCTCGTCTTCTGGTGAAGGTTCTGGTGATGGAACAACGCCCTGTAGGCCTGCGACCTCGGACGTGGCTCCACGACCCCGCCCCTGAGGTAACGCTCGCCGTCGCCCATGGAGGAGAAGCCGAGTTCTGACAAGACGGATTGGATGTTCTCATCGCAATCGTGTACTGGAACCCCGTTGAAGGCATGGAGCACGGATATGTCCACGAGCCTGTCCCTGTAGTTCTCTAGCATGCTGCCGAATGACTCCTTAAACTCCTCAAGGTAGGTCAGTGGGATGTGCACGTCCTTGATCTCCAGGTAGTCGTTTACGACGAACATGAGAATCCGCCCAATTGGGTCGACGCCCTTGAAGACCGGGTTGTACCAGCCCTGCCTCAGCACCAGCCTCACCTCTTGGATAAACCTGCTACAGAACGGGTCCGACTGGGACAGGATCCTCATGGATCGGTCCTCCTGCATCGGGGCCAGCAGCCTCTCTGCGTCGGTGGGCGAGGCATAGTAGTCCGTTGGGTCTGGCTGGAGCGCGACCACCTTCGCTATCTTGCCGCTGGCCTCAAGGACCCGCAGAGCCTCGGCCAACTCCTCGACGGGCCTCGAAACGTAGAACCTCAGGATCTGTGGCTTGATGGGCCCGATCCTCATGATCAACTGGTGGATGGAGTCCTCGAAGCTCATCGGCTCCAACTCGCCGTGGACCCTCTCGATGTAGGCGATCGACCTCTTCCTGTTTGGCACCTTCTCGTATCGCTTCACGATCGCCAACTGCCGCTCAAGGTTCGATAGCGCGCTCTTCACCGTCCTCTGGACGTGCTGGTTGTCCTTGCCGGATGGGTACATCTTGAGCAGCTCCGCCCGGGTGATGCCTGTGGCGGGGATCTTCTCGAGTAGCTCGACCTCCATGGGACCGAGCCATGGCTCGGCCCTCAGGCCCAGAAGCAGGGGTATCTGGTCCCTGTGCGTGTAGCCAACCCTGTTGTGGAGCAGTCTGCCGTTGACTATGTCTCGATCGTGCTTGATGTCGATCCAGTCCCTGAACCTGTAGTCGCTGACCCTGTAGAGCAGCTCGTCCCTCCTCTGTACGAAGACCAGATCCCGGATCGCGTCGAGCGGCTCCACCCTCTGATCGAACGACTTGTTGTGGATGAGCGTCTGGAGGGTCCTGTAGTCAACGACGTTCAACTTGCCGCCAGTGATCCTGTACTCGTCGAGCCTGAGGATGTACTCCCCCTCCTCCGTCTGGGTGAAGAAGCCGATGGAGACGAGGTTCCGCATCTCCAGTTCCTGCAGGGCCGCGTCGACCTGTGCCTTGGGGAAGGGAAGCCTCTCCGCGATCGCATCGAGGGTCCTTGGGCCCTCGGACCCGAGCATGTCCAGCAGCTTGAGCCTCAGGCAGTCTACAGCGTCGGAGAGCTCGGTGTGTTTCCAGTCGGCTGGGGCCCCACCGGTGAAGTTCTCGGCTATCTCGAAGGAGAGCCCGCCTGTGTACAGCTCCTTCAGGTCCTCCATGTCGGCAGCGCCAGAGACCGAAAGCACGCCGAGGGTGCCATGGACTCCCGCCATCCTCTGAGAGAACCACTTCCCGTCTATCTGGTCGTTGCCCGTATCTCTGATCTTAGTGATCTCGCCGGCCTCGGCCAACTCATGGACCCATGTCTTGATCACGTCGAGGTCGATCCCCGAGAGCTTCTCGCTGTATAGGGGGTGGGTCAGCTCACGCTCCAGCCCGCCCCCGATGTCCATGAGCCTCAACAAGCCCTCGGCGTCCTTGGGGACCTGGACCTTGGACTGGTAGTAGGAGTCGAGGCTCTCCCTATCCAGCTCGGTCGCCAGTGACCGGGCCCCAAGGAGCCTCCTGAGGATCTCTGGATCTACGTCTTTTATGAGGTAAGCACGCGTCCTTAGCGACAGCAGGTCCTCAAAGGCGGACATGAAGAGCGTAAGGCCCAGTGGCGATGGGATCTTCACCTTCCTGTGGACTATGTTGAGGAAGTCCTTGCCCCTCCCAGTCATGAGGTCCCTCAACTCGTCGAGCTCGAGGTCATGCCTTGTTATCTCCCTCATCGCCTCCCTGATCAGAACCGAATCACTTGCCTGCTTGTGATCGGTGAGGATCTGCTCGGCACGTTGCTGGAACTGCTTCGGACTTATCTCATCCGCGCCTATCCTTCGTGGGTTTAGCATGCTCCTCGAGGAGACCTCACGAAACCTCTTGGCGAACAGCTGAGTATCGAGTAGGTACTTCCTGAGTATCTCGTCCGCTGTGTCGGAGGAGAACAACTCTGGTATGGCAGACACCTCAAGGTCATGGCTCAGCTTGATCATGAACCCGTTCTCGTCGAAAGAGACCTCATGCACGATTATTCCCTCTCTATCTGCCATGCCGGCGAACATGTATCCCAGAGCGAGGTTGAAGCCCCTGCCGCGGCATGTTGTCACCACGTAGGTCGGTAGCGGGCCCTGGATCTCCTCGATGAGTATCGTTCGTCTGGCTGGAACTTGGAAGGTCGAGGCGGCATGCTCATCCAAGAATTGGGCGAGGGCCCCTGAAACGAGTTTCCCGAGTCCATAGTGCTCCTGGAGGAATGTCGGTAGGTCCCCTGCGACCTTCTGGACACCCGATACCGTCGTGAGAAGCTCGAGAACCTCCTGCGAGAGCTCTATCGAGCGACTGTTGGCCTCGCCCGTCCAAGAGGGGATCGTCGGTCTGTAGCCAGTTGCGGACGTGACATTCACCCTGGTGCCGATGATGCTCGAGACGCGGTATGTTGAGCCTCCGAGTAGGAATACGTCCCCCCTCCTTAGGCTTGAGACGAAGGAGCTAGACAGCTGTCCGACCATGGTGCCGTCGGAGGAGAAAACGAGGTAGTTATTGTCGGGAGCGATGGTTCCGATGTTCGTGTAGTAGATCATCTGGGCGTAGCCCCTTTTCCCGATGGTGTTCTCCTCCCAGTCAATCCATATTCTGCGCTCCTCCCCTAGGAGGTCCAAGACCTCGATGTAGTCATCGTATGGAAGGTTCCTGTACGGCCACGAGGACTTCACCAACTCATATCCGTCGTCGATGTCCCATTCCTTCACGATGGTGAGTCCAATCAAGTACTGTGCAAGTACGTCCAAGGCGTTCTCCGGGAACTTGAGCATGTCCATGGAGCCTCTCAAGATGCCCGTTTGGAGTGCAACGAGCTCGAGGAGGTCATGTGGAGACGTCGGAAGGAATCGCGCCCTCGGCACCCCACCGACCTGGTGGCCGGCTCGTCCGATCCTCTGCAGGGCTGTTGCTATGGAGCCAGGGGAGCCGACTTGCACCACGCAGTCCACTGAGCCGATGTCTATCCCCATCTCGAGGCTGGAGGATGACACGACGGCTCTGAGGTGGCCGTTCTTGAGCTTCTGCTCGACATCCAGCCTGATTGACTTGTCCATCGAGCCATGATGCCCTTCTACCCCCTGGAGCCCTGCAAGCCTGAGCTTCTGCACCACCGTCTCCGTCATGCTCCTCGTATTGACGAAGACCAATGTGGTCGTATGGGCCTCGACAAGATCCTTGATCACGTCCACGTTGTAGTCCAACAACTCCTTGACGGGGACAGAAGTAAATCTCGGGGTCGGCAGCAATATGTCCAGATCGAGTCTCCGGGCCCCGGATATCTTGGCGATCTTCACCGTCTTGGAGTCGGAGTCGGATGTATCGGAGGCCACCAAGAACTCGGCCACCTTGTCTAGTGGCTCCATCGTCGCAGATATCCCGATCCTCTGTACTGGATTCGGTATGACGTGATCGAGGAGTGCGAGGCTCAATGCAAGGTGAGTGCCCCTCTTCGTGGGCACCAGTGAATGCATCTCATCGACGATCATCCACTTTAGCCCAGCAAGAATCGGTCGAAACCGCTTGGAGGCGAGTCCGAGGGCGAGTGATTCGGGTGTCGTGATGAGGATGTGTGGTGGATTTCGCAGGATCTGATCCCTCTCCTTCTGGGATGTGTCCCCTGTCCTGAGTCCGACTCTGATCTCCTTCGCCCTCTTTGGCAGGTAGTTCTCTCTGATCTCATTAAGGGGCCCAATCAGGTTCTTCTGAATGTCATTCGCAAGCGCTTTGATCGGGGATATGTAAATGCAGGAGACTCCGTCTTTGAGCGACCCGTCAAGAGATCTCCTCACCAAGTCGTCTATGACGGTCAAAAAGGCGGTCAGAGTCTTTCCGCTACCCGTGGGCGAACAAAGCAGGAGGTGATTACCCTGCATGATCTGGGGGATCGCCATCTTCTGTGGGTCTGTGAAGTCTGGGAAGCGGTCTTTGAACCACTCTCTCACAGGTTGACAGAGGTTCTCCATCAACTCCTCGGTTGTTGAGGATTGTTTCACATAATCCAATTTTGGCATTTACGGTCGACACCTATCCGGTTCCACCCGAACAGGTCAATACATGAATTCTTCGTTCGAAAGGTACTCTATTTGCCCTCTGAAGAGGCTGGTTTGAGGTTAGAGGCGGGTTTGATTCATATCCGTGCCGACTGGGCGGTGTGCATGGCGAGCGAGGACTCGACCCGCATGGAGCGCCTATCCTCCATGCTCAGGAGAAGGGGAATCGTTGCTCCTGCCTTTGAGACCTACGGCGGTGTAGCCGGCCTGATAGACTACGGACCCATTGGCGCCTCCATCAGGAGAAAGGTCCTCAATGCCTGGCTGGACTACTGGTGCTCAGCAGGCGACATCTTGGAGATCGAGTCCCCAACGATCACCCCGGAGCAGGTGCTTGTCGCTAGTGGCCACGTCGGGGAATTCAACGATCTGATGACCTCCTGCCTGAAGTGCAAGTCCGCCTACAGGGCAGACCACCTGATAGAAGGCACAAGAGATGATGCTGAGAGTCTGGATGCCGACCAAGTGACAGAGATCCTCGACTCCGGCTCTATACAATGCCCCGGTTGCGGGGAATCGAGTTGGGAGCCTTGCTCACCGATGAATCTGATGTTCAAAACCAGCATTGGGGCCATGGGTAGCGGCAGAGTGGCTTACCTCAGACCTGAGACTGCCCAAGGGATGTTCATGCAATACAACCTACTGTACAGGCACTTCCGGCAAAAGCTGCCATTCGGCGGGGTACAAACTGGTAAGGGATACAGGAATGAGATAAGCCCCCGTCAGGGAATGATCAGGCTGCGGGAGTTCACGATGGCAGAACTGGAATACTTCTTCGATCCCGAGAGGCCACCGACGGGGGAGGATGGAGATTGGTCCACCTCGATCACCATGATCCCCAATACAGAATCGAGCGGAACAGAGATGAGCATCTCCGACGCCATGGAAAGAGGCATTATCCTCCACCCGACAGTCGCCTGGTTCCTCGCCAGGACTTTAGAATTGGTGATGAAACTCGGAATTCGACCAGAAAAGCTCAGATTTCGACAACATAGGTCTGATGAGATGGCCCATTACGCGGCTGATTGCTGGGACTTGGAGTTGCAGGGGGAACATGGCTGGATCGAATGCGTCGGAATAGCCAACCGGACGTGCCATGACCTCGAACAACACGCAACACACTCAGGAAAGAATGACTTCAGGGCTTGGAGGCCCTTCGACGCCCCTAGGGTTAGAGAGGTTGACAGGTGGGTCCCGATACAGGCGAAGATCGGTCCAGAATTCAAACAAGCGTCTGGTAAAGTCACTGCTGCGCTGGAAAGCCTCAGCATCGTGCCGGATCAAGCGCCCTTCGATCTACAATTGGAGGATGGATCGGTAGTCACCATCAGGGAGGACATGGTTGAGCGCAGAATGGAAACTGTCAGTGAGACCGGCGAGTGGTACATACCCCATGTTGTGGAGCCAGCTTTCGGAATTGACAGGATAATCTGGCATATCCTCGACCACTCCTACCAAGAGTCGGAGAAAGAGGGGGAGATGTACACCATCATGCGCCTGCCACAATTGACTGCACCTTACGATGCAGTCGTTCTCCCATTGTTCGACAAGGACGGGATGGACTCAATGGCCGAGGAACTCCGAAGAAAGCTCTCCTCGAAAGGTGTGCTGAAAATCGACTATGATAATTCCAAGTCCATCGGCCGCAGATATGCCAGGGCGGACGAAGTCGGTATCCCATGGGCGGTAACCGTTGATCACCAGTCCCTCCTCGACAACACCGTGACAATCAGGCGTCGTGACGATGGTTCCCAGGAGCGTGTTAACATTGAGGATCTGATGGATCTCATTGTGGGCTCCAGACAGGAGCTCAAAGCCCCATGATCAGTAGTCTTCATGATCCTCCGGCTCCTCAGAAGTGCCATGGACGGCATCGCGGATTGGAGCGAGCGCCACCGTCCGAAGTCCACAGATGATCTAGTCGGAAATTCAGAGGCGATAGGTAAGATACGGGCATGGTTGAACAAGTGGGCTGATGGGAATATCCCTCAGAAGAGGGGGATGCTCCTCGTAGGCCCCCCAGGTACTGGAAAGACGACCATCGCAAGGGCTGCAGCCATGGATCTCGGTTGGTCCGTGATCGAGATGAATGCATCAGAGGAGAGGAATGCGGCTGCAATAAGGAGGGCTGCGACCATTGGATCGCAAAATACCTCACTGTCATCCTTCGGCGGTGATCGCAGGTGTGACAGGACCCTGATTCTACTCGACGAGGTTGACCACCTAAGTGGTGGGTTCGGGGTGCAATCCGAGAGCAGGATACGAGAGTCAATGGCCTCGAGTGACCCCAATAAGAAGATCTCCGGCGATAGGGGTGGCAAGGGTGAGGTTCTAGCTCTGTTGAAGAGCACGCTCCAACCAGTATTGATGACCTGCAACGACGACATGCGCCTTTGGGGCAGGTCATCTTGGAGGTCGAACAGGGACAGAATGTTCAGACTTGCGGAATATGCGTACTTCAAGCGGGTTGATCGCGCATCTATGGTCAGGGTCGCCCAAAGGATACTGTCAAAGGAGGGCTTTGAGATCAAGATGGATGACCTTGGCATCCTAATTGACGGAAACCCCGGGGACCTTCGTTCACTTCTGAAAGACCTTCAGGCTTGCACCAAATTAACAAAGTCTCGGATGATCCAAAGGGAGACCATCCTCCGAATAAAGGCAACATCGAGGCGAGACGTCAGCCTTGACGTCTTCCAGTCGTTAAATGATGCATACACAGCCGAATCAGGGGGCACTGCCTATGAAGCCCTTCGAATGTCAGACAAGGACCCCCGAGAGTGCCTTGCGTGGCTGTCTTGGAACAACCAATCAATCATGAAAGATGCCCTTCCGAGGATCTCCTCAGGCATGGTGTTGGGCGACAGGGCGCTCGCCAGCACGTATCGTAGCACGGCCCACAGGGGATACTATTGGTCCATGGCCCTGGCCGCACAGAGCCTGGGCGCAGCAGGCCAATTGGCGTCGAGGCAGAGGTTGACGTACCCGGACTTCCTAAGGTTGGGATCGGAGAGTTGGAGGAAGGGGGGCATCTCCGAAACATTGTCAGATAGCTTCCACACCAGCCGATCGTCCGCAAGAGAGGATCTATTCCCCTTACTGCTTGCGTCCATGAACGATAGAACCGGCTTTGAGCACAGCTCCATCGACCTCAGCCTCAGGCTTGGTCTGGCAGCCGAGGATCATCTTGCACTCAATGGTATCCGTCCGAGCAGCACCGAAGGGAAGCGTCTCATCAAGGCATTTGAGGAGCGCAGGGGGAATCCCGACCCGCAGCCTACTCCCTATGAGGAGGATGGGCCTGTTGAGGCAGACACCAAAGGCTCAGGCCAACCATCATTGATGGATTTCTGATCAATCGCTCCTTGACCAGAGTCTTAGATTGAACAGGATTAGGACCGTGAAGATCTCCAACCTGCCCAGCCACATCAAAACCGAGGATCCAATCAACCCGGGGGCGGACATCCCAGCATATGTGAAAGAAGGGCCATATGAGCCAAGGGCAGGGCCCGTGTTGCCCAGCATGGAGAACACAACAGAGATTGCGGACTCCAAGTCGATCCCGGGGTCGGTTATGGAGATCAACAGTATGGAGAAGGCACAGAGCAGGATCCATGCACTAATCATCCCGAGGGCCAAACTGACGCGTCGCTCGTCTACAACGGCCCCGTTCAAGCGGATAGGGACGACTCGCTTTGGCTGCATAATCGTCATTATCTCCCTCCTTGCTATCTTCAAGAGCATTGTAGCCCTCATAACCTTCAGACCACCGCTCGTCGATCCTGCCGTGGCACCGATCGCCATCAGGATCAAGATGATTAATTTCGGAAATAGTTGCCAAGAGCCCCAGTCGGCGGTGCTGTAGCCGGTACTCGTTATGATGCTGGTAATAGTGAAGGCCGCATCCCGGACGGACTCATCGAAAGAGAGGCCCTCATAGGCCAGAAAGGTGGACACTATGGCGATTGTTGAGACCCAGAGTATCGCATAATTTCGCATCTCCTCGTCCTTGATCTCATTGAACTGACCCTTGACCGCGATGAGATACAGGGCTGCGAAGTTCAGCCCGGAAACGAACATGAAGAAAATCAATATCGATTCCAATCTGACAGAGTCAAAGCCACCGATGCCCCCGTCCGTCGGCGTCATTCCCCCAGTGGCTATGGTAGTGAGAGAGATGTTGATGGCCTCGAAGGCATCGAGGTGTGTGAACCTGACGAGCAGAACGAACTCAATCAGGGTCAGAGCGACGAAGACCATCCAAAGGATGCGCGCCGTGGATTGGAAGGTGAGTCCAGTTGGCGATACGGTGGGACCCGTGAGTTCGGCCCTTGCCAGTGACATGCCCCCTCCACCAACGCTCCTAGAGAATATCAACAGACCCAACATGATGACCCCCATCCCCCCCAGCCATTGGGTGGCGGACCTGTACACGAGAATCGATGGGTGCAATCCAGCAAGGCAATCCACGGTGTTGGCGTCGCAAAGAGGGGTTGAAGATGCATCAATAACTGTGGCGCCTGTGGTCGTGAAACCCGCCATCGACTCAAACAGAGAGTAGACGAAACCATGCGCGACCTCTGAAATCGATGCATCTGAAAACGGGCCGTGAAAGACGCCGCCCAGCCAATATGGAAGGGTTCCGATAAGGACGATGACCAGCCAACCCAGGCCCACGGAGGCAAAGGCCTCCCTGTCCCTTATCCTCTGTTCAATCTCGTCGGCATCGACGCCCTTGCTGAGAATGGTCCCAGCGATCAGTGCAATCGCCCCAGGCGTTGCGAATGCCGCGATAGGGTACGATTCGAAGTCAGGGTCGTTCAAGGCAAAGGCAAGGTTGCCCAACATGGCGATCAGAAAGGGGACTGAGATGATCCTCAGCGTCTGTCCGACTACATATCGGACCACGTCGTATCGCATATCTAGCCACCATTGAGTTCGTCAGCGAGGGAGAGGTACTCCTGTTTGAGCACCATGACGACGGTATCGCCCTCTTTAATCTCCAATTCGCCATCCGGGAAGAGGGGTCTGCTCTCTTGGTCCTCCTTCCTGAATATGATCGGCATCGAACCCTTCAGGCGCGAGCTCGCCTTGTTTACCGAAGTCCCCTTGAATGGGTGGTTCTCGTCGATATGGAAGAGGACTATGACCACATCCTTCAGCGACGTTGGGACGCTGAAATCTCCCAGGTCACCGAAGTGTATCGCCCTGAGGATGGACGTGATGGTGATCTGTCTTTGGCTGACAGGACGAGTGAGTCCAATCCGCTTTACAGCCTCGACGAGTGCAGTGTCCTTCAACAATAGGCCCGACCTTGGAATTCCCTTGTCGGATGCCTGCATTGCCATGGCGATGTTCCTATTGTCGTCGTCCATGCTGGCGATGGCAACGTCGAATGAATCGATCCCGATCTCCTTCAGGAGCTCTTCGTCCTGTGGGTCCCCGTGTATGACGTCAAGCCTCTTGCTGGAGCCTACCTTGGAACCGACGAGTTGGTTTGCCAGATCCAAGTCGGGTTCAATCACCACAACCTCAGATCCCATTGACAAGTAATGGGATGTCACCTCTGACCCGAAGGCAGTTGCACCGAAAACTAGGGCCCTTGGCTCTGCAGGTATGGGCTCCAAGGGAACGCCGAGTGCTGACGATACTATTCTGAACTGATCCAGGTCCGTAATGGCGAAGGCCATTCTGTCGTTCACCGCGATCTGGTGTGATTCCACTTGGAGTTTGGCCGATTGGCCATTTGATTGGATGGCTACGATCGGAGGCAATGAGGAGAACGTCTCGCTAATCTCCTTGACTGTGCTGCCCACTAGCGGGTTGGACTCCTCTGCCTCTGCAACTAGGAGGTAGGCCCCATCGTGAATTGGGATTGCCTCTTCGAACGCGGGAGCAACAAGCCCACTAGCAAGCCTACTGACGATCTCCTCCCCAGAGCAGACGATATGATCCGCCTTGGACCACTTGGGAAGCGGTCCTGCCCCATTTTCAGGGTCTAGCAATGTCCTGTCCGATATCCGGGCGATCGTGCGTATCTTCCTGCTGGAAGACTTATTCTCCTCGCTGAAGATCCGCTTTGCGAATGCACAGGAAAGGAGATTCAACTCATCCGAGTTCGTGCACATTATCACAACCTCTGCGTCTGTGATGCCCGCCTTCACAAGGGCCCTCCTTGAGAGTACTGAGCCACTGATGATCAGGCAGTCGATGGATTGTGATTCGTTGATGGCATCCAGATCGTTGTCTATCAACACGATATCCCTGCCCTCCTGCCTCAAGGCAGCGGCAACTCCCCGACCAACTTGGCCGGCGCCTCCGATGATGATTCTCATCTAATGTGACCCGATAACGGGTGTGATATAATCGTCACCGTGGGGCAATAATGGGTCCTCGGGCATATTATTGGGGCTCAGTGTTCCATTTTTGTATGCCATTAGGCATTATTCAGGCATTTTCTGTTTTTTTGGAGACGGCCTCTTTCCTGATCATTTTCCTGTATTCCCTCTTTGAGGGAGGAGACAGCGTCTCGATGGCCCAAGACGGTGCTTTGTTGTAGGCGTAGTAAAATGCCGGTGGCGCGGATATTAGAATTGCCATGGGCTCGAAGATGGAGAGTGTCACTGAGGCTATCACCATGGCCCTCATCACGGTTGAGAGGATGGTCGGGACGAGTCTGTAGCCTTGTAGTAGCCTGGTCCCCTGCCAACCTGATATCGATGCCACGGCCAATGCACAAGTCGCACTCACGACTGCACCCATGAGCAACGCCCCAATGCCGAAACCAGAGGACCCAGCCCACGTATCTGGATCGAATATTCTCACTATAATGTACGCGGCCTGCATCGACCCCATGCCCAATCCAAACGTCCATCCATACGGCATGCTGCTGCAGGTCCTAACTGTCCTTGGACGACCTGTCACTACCAAGACTAGCATCGATTGCGATGCCCCGATCAACAACATTGTCGGTGCCAGTGCGTCCCACGAGGTGTTGATGACGATCTCAGCTAGGACGAGCCGGTCGACTGCGACTGCAAAAATCATCCCAATCACAATTCCATACAGGAGATGGCGCGCTGCCCCCGTCAAGTCATAGAATCCGGATATATGGGATAGGCCAGTCCTCCAGCCCAGGTATATTCCCAGAAGTGCAATCGCGAATGCGATTTGCATCTCCACTATGTTGATGAGCGGGGAGGCCACGTTCCACCGGAGTCAGATCTATGGTTTAGTTAGGACGGAACGAGGAACTTTGAAACGGTATTTCGTCGGGGTCATGATATGGCATTGGAGGGGCTGAAGCGGAGGATACTCGGCTCCGTGGGTCTCTTGAAGGGAAAAAGGACCCTGGATGAGGAAGAGGTAAAGGAATTTGCAAGATCATTGAGGCGGTCCCTGTTGGAGGCCGACTTCAACGTAAGACAGACCAAAGACCTCACTGAGAGGATACAGAGGCGACTGATGGAGGAAGAGCCCAGACCGGGCTTGAAACTCGAGACGCATGCCATGAACATGGTATACAGCGAACTCGTGAGAATCCTCGGTCCCGCTCGAGAAATCCGACCACACAACCAAACCGTCCTAATGGTAGGGCTCTATGGCCAAGGAAAGACCACCACCACCGCCAAGGTCGCTGAGTGGTGGCGGAGGCGTCATGGCGTGAAAGTCGCTGTCATCGAGGCCGACGTGCACCGGCCAGGCGCATTGGCACAGCTCTCCCAGTTGCTGGAGGGGACTGGAGTGGAGGTGTATGGTGAGAAGGACGAGTCGGATGCCACCTCCATCGTTAGGAACGGCCTAAGAAAGGTAGGGAACGCTGACGTGGTCATAATAGACACTGCAGGGCGAGATAGCTTGGACGACGACCTGAAGATCGAGTTGCTAAACATCGCCAAAATCGCTGGTGCGACCGAGAAGTTCCTCGTCATCGACGCACAAGTCGGCCAAGCAGCCGGGCCAATAGCCGAGACCTTCCATGAATTGGTGGGGGTCACTGGTACGATAGTCACCAAGCTGGATGGTACGGCCAGGGGTGGTGGTGCCCTCAGCGCAGTCTCAGTGACGAATGCGCCGATCGTTTTCGTCGGAGAGGGTGAGAGGGTATCAGACCTCGAGCGATTCGAGTCCGACAGGTTCATCTCCAGGCTCCTCGGAATGGGCGACATAAAGGGGCTCATTGACCTAGCGCCAGAGGACCTAGACGAACAAGAGGCAATGAGGCTCACCCAACGCTTGATGTCAGGCAGGTTCACACTCAACGACATGTACCAGCAAATGGAGATGATGAGCAAGATCGGGACCTTGGACAGGATTCTATCTCATCTGCCAGACGGAATGTTTGGGATGGGATCAATGTCATCAAACCAAAAAAGGGTGATGCAGGGGAACCTGGAGAGATACAGGATAATGATGGACTCGATGACCCAAGAGGAGAAGGATGATCCGAAACTCCTCAAGTCCGAGCGAATTAGGAGGATTGCGAGAGGCTCTGGTTCCTCAGAAAAGGACGTCAAGGCTCTACTCGCTCAATGGAACAAGAGCCGCAAGATGATGAGGGGCATGAAGGGCAACAGACAATTCAGAAGGCAGATGCAATCCATGATGGACGTAGAGGACCTCGATCTGGTGTGAGAGATGCGTAGGTTCGCCATTGTAGCATCACAGGCCCCAGCCTCCGGCTCCTTCTCTCTTAATGACCTACCAGGAAGTGGCCGAATGGACCTTATTTGCAGGAACATAGGATCAGCCCTCCTGCTTTCACACGGCATCAGGAACGATGCTGAGGCTATCATCCACCTACTGGGAGGGCCAGGCAAGCCGAGGCGATTGCGATTCCGAGGCATTGACATGACGGGGTTGAGGCCAGATGAACGATCTACCGCAGGGAGAATCAGGACTGTACTCGAAGAACCGCTTCCCCCAGTCGGGATCTGGAGGGAAGTGTCGCCGGGGATTAGTCACTCTGGAGGAGGCTTGGACTCGACTTTGAGCGAATGGGCCTCCGATGGTGTCATCGCATTCCACTTGGACAGGAATGGCTCTAGTTTGGATTCCATACACGAAATACCCCCTGATGTAGGCTTCCTTGTGGGTGACCACCGACCCTTGGAGGCCCCTAATCGGAAGGTGGCCATTGACTCCATATCACTCGGAGAGAATTGGTTGTTGGGATCTGCTTGCATATCGATAGTCCATCACTGGCTAGATAGCCAGGAAGGGAATCCATCCCCATCTGATTGATTGGCCTCTGCTAGAACCCCATCGGGAACGGAAAGTGGATGCAGTTGTGGCCATGTTGGCATGGCCGTGATTGAGCAACCCCCGGAGTCCACAGTGTGGGTGTCGCTGCCAGGTGGCCCCTCGTTGATTATGGTGGCAGCCCCGACCTCCACAGTCATCCCTGAGGTTCCTTCCTTGATGCTAGTTGGGGCCTTGTACCATCTTGCCCCGTGGGGCCCTGTCGTGAATCTCCCATCCCATTCCGATGGTACGTTCAAATTCAAGAGAATGTTAGCATGCAAGAAGTGATTGACAGGGTGTTGCCACTCGCTCATGCTGGGTTTAGACTCTTGGCCCATAGGCCTCATCAACGAAGGCGGGTTATCTCCAATGATTCCCGAGACCTTGTCCACCACTCTCATCGTCGCCTCTGTCGCACCTCTGAAATCGCCACTTCGGTAGTCTGCTAGGCTAGTGGCTATCGATGGGAGTCCGTACATTGACGCCTCTCTAGCTGCAGACACAGTGCCAGAGTGAAGCACGTCGAGTGAGAGGTTGGGTCCGAGGTTGATTCCTGAGACGCACAATACTGGACGAATGCCCTTCGTCATCTCCCCTATGGCCCCTTCGAGGGCCACGATCACGCTGTCGCATGGCGTTCCCTCTACGGATAGGATAGAAATCGGTGGGCCCTCGTTGCTGTAAATCTGAGATTCAAGGTCTGGATGGGTCTCTATGCGTAGGGGCTGTCGAAGGGTGAGCCTCATTCCTGAGGCTGACTGCTCGCCCCTAGGGGCAACTACGAGTACGGGGTGGCCTGCCAAGTGAAGTGCCCTCACGATGGAAAGTAGCCCCATCGCCTCGACGCCGTCGTCGTTTGTCACCAAGACGGGCGGCTTGACCCATTGGGAGGCTGTCCCTTCTGTGCTGTCCATGTATTGCGCGTGAGTACGCGCCTCTTCAATCCGTGCCCTCGATATTGGACTCGCGATCGAGCCACACCGTTAGTATGGAGGCGCCAATGATCATCATCGCACCGCCTATTGGAGTCCAGATACCTATTTCCAGCTCCCCCAATATAACGTATCCAATTGCGGTGCCCAGAATGGGCTCGAACAGGAGTCCCACGGAGACGACGATCGGTGGCATCCACCTCAGGGATGCGTTCAACCCGGTGTGACCGAGGAGGCCAGCCCCCAATGCCAACGCCGTCACTGGCAGAAGATACGATGGGTCAATCCAACCAAGGGGGTGGGCCCCGATCGTGGACGAAGGTGACTCCAGGGCGATCGAGATCAATGACAACAAGGACGCCGAGATGAGCGTGACGGGGAAGGCATAGACGAAGAGTGGCATCTCGCCAGTGGATCTCAGTAGCCTCCCTGCCCCTAGGTAAGCAGCGCCAGCGACCGCCCCGAGAAAGGCTGCTGCATCCCCAGCATACGTCACCTCACCAGTTGGGGATGCATCGAGGAGTGCGAGGGCAGCACCCCCGAATCCAACCATAGCCCCAGAGATCAAGACCCAATCCAACCTTCGGGTCATGATAACCATAAACGACACTATCACGATGGGGTGGCTTGTGACAAAAAGGAGGCTGTGAGCAAGGGAAGTATGGTCGAGAGACCATGTCCAAGCAGCAAAGTGGACCGCAAGCGCGATGCCGGATGCAACCAATATGATTGACGAATTGAGATCGTAGCCATTGTCGAAGAGCCAACCTCTCTGGACATAGAGCCCAGGCGCCAGTACCAGAGATGTTGCCCATAGCCTCCAAGAGGCTCGGAGGATAGGTGGGACTTCCGGCATCGAGGCGAGTAGTGGACCACCACTGCTCACGCCCAGCAATGCTAGGCCCAATATGGCCCATGCAATCCTTGGGGGCCTAGTGAACGCCATGCCCACCACAGGGGGTGACAATCCTCAAACCTTCGTTGGTCAGTGGTCCCTCGTAATCCTGTACCTGCCCATGGCTTCCATCCATTGAATCTCGCCGCCTGCTTCAAGATTCATCTCGGGGTCAAGTGGTAGGATCAGGGTCTCGTAGGTCTTGTTGTCCATGGCATTGACCTCATTCCCCTGTACGAAGGTTATCACCGCACTTCCCTTCTCGATGACTGGGACTTGGATGTTATCTGTCACGGTACCTACGTGGCTCCTCTTCTGACCGGTGAAGATGTCCTCGAGCTCAAGCCTGGCCTTGGCACTACCGTGCTTGCCGGGTTTGGACTTCGAGATGCTCAAGATCTTGTAAGCATCCTCGTCTATAGCAACGTATCTTCCGACCTTCAGCGTCCTGATCTCGACCCTCGTTGTGCCTGGCATGTGTGTATCTCCAGAATGACTTCTAATCTCCGCTTTATGATAGTTCCTTAGGTTGTAGCCAGGGGTAGGCCGTCCCCCGGAGCCCAGTCGGCCCCGGGGGCGGTTATGTTTCCTGTTCTATCAGTCCTCGGACCGCCTGCCTGCTACCATTGCTGCCCCGAGTAGTGCCAGGGCGGCCAATGCAGTTGGGAAGCCTGGGACGGCTGCGCCGAATCCTAGGTCCTCCTCGGTAGGCGTATCGTCATCGATGACAATGTCCACATCTGTGTCAAGGGCATCGCAGACGCCGTCGCCGTCGTAGTCAGGCGGTACGTCACCGGAGTCAAGCGTGTCTGTCCCACAGTCGTCCTCGTTGGCATCTGAGAAGCCGTCGCCATCGTCGTCCGAGTCCTCGTTGTCACCAGTACCGTCGCCGTCTGTGTCAAGCCACTCATTCTCGTCCACGGGGAACGCGTCCACGTCGTCATTGTAGGAGTCCCCGTCGTCGTCGGCATCGGCATTGTCACCGACGCCATCACCGTCGAGGTCATTCGTCTCCGATGGGTCGAAGGGGAAGGCGTCCAACTCGTCAGCGACGCCGTCGTTGTCGTTGTCGCTGTCGGTGTTGTCACCTATCCCGTCTCCATCCGCGTCACCCCACTCAGAGGCGTCGAAGTCGAACACATCTGCGGAGTTCGAGTATCCGTCGTTGTCGATGTCCTGGTCGCTGTTGTCGCCTATTCCATCGCCGTCGAAGTCCTCGGACTCAGTCGGATCCAATGGGAAGGCGTCATCGGCGTCCAAGACGCCGTCGCCGTCATCGTCATCGTCTTGGACGTCCCCGACGCCGTCGCCGTCTGAGTCGACCGCCTCAGTGCTGTCATTGGGGAAGCTGTCGTTGTCATCAAGCACGCCGTCGTCGTCGTCGTCGGGATCGATGTTGTCCCCGAATCCGTCGCCGTCAGAGTCGACCGTCTCGCTCTCGTCCAATGGGAAGGCGTCGAGTGAGTCCTCGACTCCGTCGCCGTCGTCATCAGTATCGGCATTGTCGCCAATCCCATCGCCATCATAGTCGACCCACTCCGTCCCATCGGTTGGGAAGGCGTCCGCTCCATCGAGATAGCCGTCACCATCATCGTCGGGATCGGCGTTATCTCCGATGCCATCGCCATCTAGGTCCGAAGACTCGTATGGGTCCACTGGGAAGGCGTCATTCACGTCATCCACCCCATCGTTGTCGTCATCTGGATCGACGGGGTCGCAGACAAGGTCACCGTCGTTGTCTGACGGGAAGTCTGTCGCGTTCATTGGGTCAGTTCCACAGGAGATCTCGTCAGCATCCGTCCAAGCATCGTTGTCATCGTTGTTGTCGATGAGATAGGCAGATGCGTCACAGGCAGACCCGTCTAGCGTCACGCCTGCTCCGTTCACACCGACGATGTCGTCGTACTCGCCGTCCCCGTCATTGTCGAGGCCGACGCATGGGTCGAACTGCATCAGGTCCACGTCGTCCAACAATCCGTCGTTGTCATCGTCCGTGTCGAGCTGGTTCGATTGGCCGTCCAACGGCAGCTGTAGGTTGTCGATCCAAGCCTGGTTCGATCCACCCTGTCCGCTGGTTCCTGATCTGAAGAGGAACGTCAGCTCGTGCACACCGGCGTTGAAGTCCCAGGACATCGATCCTGAGTCCTCACCACACCATACGTCATTGGCACATGCGGAGCCCAGCGAGGATGCTGGGATCTTCACGCCATCAGCCCAAACCTCGAGCCCGTCGTAGAAGACCGAGGTGAAGTCCCTGAAGAAGGACGATGTCGCCCAATTCCACGATGCTGAGCCGCCGAGCGTCGTGAACTCGACGCTGATTGCTGTGACACCGTAGGAGCTGGGGTTCTCACCCGAGTCCAACGAATAGACACCGTTGATCGGATCGTCGTTCGTCACGGTCCATGGCCCGTATGCGGTGGAGTTCGTGCAAGCCACCGATGGGTGGACTGGTGCTGAACCGCCTCCGATAGAGCAACTGTAGCTCGTCCAGACACCTTGCGTTGGTAGGGCACCTGTCTCGAAGTCCATCAGGTCGTAGGGCAGGGGCGTCAGGAAGAAGTCCGCGATCCCGTCCCCGTCAGTGTCTGTGGAGAGCGTGTTGTTCAGCGGCCATAGGTCGTCCACGTCAGCCACACCGTCGCCGTCGTCGTCGGTGTCGGCGTTGTCGCCGACGCCGTCGCCGTCGAAGTCATCGGTCTCCGTTGGATCATTGGGGAACGCGTCCTCGGTGTCATCGACGCCGTCGTTGTCGTCATCCGTGTCGGCGTTGTCGCCGATGCCGTCGCCGTCGTCGTCGGCCGTCTCAGATCCGTCGTATGGGAACTCGTCGTTGAAGTCGAAGACCCCGTCATTGTCGTCATCGAGGTCCTGGTCGTCGCAGATTCCGTCCTCGTCGAAGTCGTCCTGCTCGGTTGGGTCAAGCGGGCAGTAGTCGTAGCCATCCAACCTGGCATCGTTGTCATCGTCGAGGTCCAGTAGAACATAGCTCGATGTGAAGTACACGTTGTCGAGGTAGAGCGACTCGGACGCTGAGTTCGAGTCGAAGCTTACGACGAGGCTGCCAACGCCTGCCGCCGATATATCGGCCGTCAGTGTGGTCCATGCTCCATCTATCAACTCCATGTCGTCTCCACTGGCGGATACCAATGTCACCGTCGAAGAGGCGCCGACGTAGCTTATGTTGAGGCTGTCAGCGGTCTCGTACCCTGTCTCCTCGAGGAAGTAGGAAACGACTGCGGTCAGGCCCGTCGGGTCCACTGGGTCGAAGGTCAGGGTGTAGGTTCCATCTGGGTCGGAGATCGTGTAGCCCTGTCGTCCATCGAGGTAGGCATCTACCTTCGTGACGTAGTCGGTGACACCGACGTAGTCCCCGTCTGACAGGCCAGTACCTGTGTTCGCCGAAGGCGCCCACGAGGCCTGGTAGCCTATCTCGAACGGAGTGAGGCCCTGTTGGGCAGCCTCCGTTGGCGTCAGGTAGGTGTATTCCGTTGCCAGTAGAGCGATGTCGTAGTAGTAGATGCTGTCTGTCCACTCGAACGTGTGCGTGCCCTCCTCTGTGTACGTCATGGAGGACGTTGCCGTGCTGGTGATGTTTGTGACAACTCCAGATGGGGAGGTGTGGTTCAGGAACACGTAAGGAGCGCCATATGGCCAGTAGACCCCGACCGTGGCGTATCCTCCAGTTGGTACCGTGACCGTGCAGGAGCCCGCACCGCTCGCGTAGAACCCGCCACCGCCCTCTGGGCATGCGGACGCTGAGGTGTAGATGTCGCCAGTGTCGTAGTTGACGTCAGCCATTCCGGCCATGTTCACCAGATCGTGGGTGGTGTTGTAGTCGGCATCCGTGTAGATTCCACCTGCGTTGGCGGACTCGAATGAGGTCATGTGCGACACGCAACCACCCTCGTTGTTGTAGTCGGCTATGCCGTCTTGGTCGTTGTCTGACCAGTAGCACTCGTCAAGCGGATGTGGGTCTGGACCGTCGTTGACGCCATCGTTGTCGTCATCAACATCGAAGGTGTTGCAGTCCATGTCGCCATCGTAGTCGTCAGGCAACGAGGATGCGTCGTACTGGTTGGAGAACCCGTCGGCCTCCGAGCCGCTGCAGGTGTTCTCCAATACGTCTGTCCACATGTCGTTGTCGTCGTCCGTGTCGGCATTGTCGCCAGTTCCGTCGTTGTCGTTGTCGTCCTCCTCCGATGGGTCGTCTGGGAAGACGTCCTCGGAGTCCCCATGGGCGTAGTTGACCGAGCCGTCCCCGTCAACGTCGTAGTTGAAGTCGCCGTCGCCGTCGCGGTCCATGTCGAGTCCATCGCAGATCATGTCACCATCCATGTCAGCTGGCGTTGAGGCGCTGTCCTGGCGGTCGCTAGTGGAGCCGTACCCGGAATAGGCCTGCTCGCCGGAGCAGGCAGTCATCTCATCGCTGTCGGTGTAGCCGTCTCCATCGTCGTCCATGTCGAGGGTCAGCCCGCCCGAGGACGCCTCCGGGGTCACGAGTGCGGCGCTCAGCGTCTCGCTCAGGGGCGTGGAGGTGGCTTCTGGGGCTCCACCGCCACCGCCGCCACCGCCGCCGCCATTGGCTGGTGGTGAGACGACGTAGTCGCCTCCATCCGAGAAGAAGTCGGTCATCGAGAGGTTGTAGGACCCAATAGCGGTGAAGTTCCATGTGTAGGTCGTGTCGACGTCGAGGCTCCTGTCAGCCAGTGTCACGATGTCCCCGTTGGGCATGTTTGCCACGATCGTCAGGTCGGAGGCCCAGGTGTGGGCCGTGACCAACGTGAAGGTCAAAGTCTGGCCCGTCGATGCCACGGTGCCAGCACAGTACTGGGTTGCCGTGTCAGCTGTGTTCGTCACAGAGCAGGTCGCTACCGAGGTGGTGTTCTTCACCATGAAGTCGTCGGGCATGCCGTCACCGTCAGTGTCGGTGTCTGCAGCGTCGTTCATCTGGTAGTCGTCGAGCGAGTCAACGGTGCCGTCGTTGTCGTCGTCATCGTCGCAGAGGTCGCCGGAGACGTCCCCATCGTTGTTGGCTTGGTTGGCATTTGCCGTCGTTCGGCAGTTGTCCATCTGGGCACCGGTGGAGTCGTAGTCGTCGACGCCGTCGTTGTCGTCGTCGCTGTCCATGTTGTCCCCAACGCCGTCGTTGTCGTTGTCGGATGATTCAGAAGCGTCATACGGGAAGGCATCGCTGACGTCAAGCACACCGTCGTTGTCGTCATCGGTGTCGTTGGCGTCGCCGTTGTTGTCCCCGTCGAAGTCCCTCCACTCCGAGGAGTTAAGGGGAGCCCAATCGTAGTCGTCCGAGACCCCGTCGCCGTCATCGTCGATGTCGGCGTTGTTGCCTAAGCCGTCTCCGTCCGTGTCGATCCACTCTGTGGAGTCTGTCGGGAATGTGTCGACTGAGTCGATGTATGAGTCTCCGTCACAATCGATGATCATTGTGCAACCTGATGCCTCATTTGCATCCACGACACCGTCACCGGGGTAGTAGCCTGAGTTGCAGGTGATTCCGAGGGTCGCGTTTGCGGCTGCTGGACATGTATCGTCGTCTGTGTCGGCATTGTTACCGACTCCATCTCCGTCTGTGTCCGTATCCTCGCTGGCATCGGTTGTGAATGCATCGCTGACGTCGGGTGTGCCGTCATTGTCGTCATCGGGGTCGGCCGTGACGTAGTGCATCACTGACGTCCCAATCCCATCGGCGACCAACGTGAACTTGTATGCGCCCATGTCGCTGAAGGACTGAGACGTGCCCAGTGCGTCACCGATAGAGTAGCTGGTCGTCGTGGCACACAGGTCTAGGAATCCTATCTGGCTCCATGATCCCGTGCTGACGTCCCACCCGTCGAGGGTCAGGGTCGATGCGCAGTTCGTGTAGGAGCCGTTCACCTGGGTGCTGTCCGTCGTGAAGGCCTCGGCGAGAATCACGGTCATCGAAACCTTGTCGATGGCTTGGATGCCCGTCCCTGAGTCCGTGAAGCCGAGGTTCGAGGCAGCGAAGTCGTCTGCAGTGCAGACAGTGTCGGGGATGCCGTCCGAGTCCGTGTCAATCCACCCGCAGTCATCGTAGGGGTATGCATCAATGACATCGTTGACGCCGTCTTGGTCGTCGTCGTTGTCCAGCTCAGTGCCAGCCGGTGTGACTTGGGCCTCCTGCGACCCGGAAAGGTACGTGTAGCTCGCGGACACGCCCTGGCCACCGTCCCCATAGCTGTCTGATATCTGGAGGATGTATGCCCCTGCCGTGTTGAAAGACCAGGTGTATGTTTGGAAGTTGGAGAAGGCTCCAACGGATGACTCTAGGTTGACCACGCTGCCGCTGGGGGTCTGCATGAGCAGTCCGGCCTCGCCGGCCCAGCTGTAGGTGTTCATGACGATGTCCAGGGTCATCCCCGCTGGTAATGTGAATGAGCATGACAGTACCGAGAACGAAACGGTCTGGCCGCCCATTTCGCAGAGCTCGACCGTTGTGTATGCGTCGACCGTCGGGAGGTTCGGGTTCAGCGTGTCCGCCTTGCCATCTCCGTCGAAGTCAGCGGAGGCATCGGGGTCGAGCCTGAAGGCGTCGTCCGTGTCCAGCACTCCGTCGTTGTCGTCATCGTCGTCCAGGGTCGCATCGCATAGCCCATCACCATCCGAGTCGAGTGAGGCGCCAGCGTCGGTTGGGCAGCCGTCTGCCCCGTCTAGGACCCCATCGCCGTCATCGTCGGTGTCGTAGTTGTCCCCGAGGCCATCCCCGTCCGTGTCGACCCACTCGTCGGGGTCGCCTGGGGCCCAGTCGATGGTGTCGTCGTATCCGTCACCATCATCATCGTCGTCAAGGTCGTCGGTCACGCCGTCGTTGTCGTCGTCCGCATCGGCCGTATTGTTGAAGGCGTCGCCGTCGGCGTTGTACTGGGCGTCAGCGTCCAACGGGTAGTCGTCGTACCAGTCCGCAACGCCGTCACCGTCATCGTCATCGTCGACTGAGTTGCAGACGCCATCTCCGTCAGTATCGTACATTTGGGTGGCGTCGCTGACGTTGCAGTCGTCCGCGTTCGAGATTCCGTCGGCATCGTCGTCACTGTCCTCGACGAGTGTCGGGGTGCAGTTGGCGATCCCCGTCCCAGCATCTGGGAATCCATCGCCGTCAGTGTCGACGGAGTAGCAAGCGTCATTCTCCACTTGGTCGGTGTTTGCACCGATCCCATCTCCATCGGCATCTGTGTCTTCTGTGGCATCCAACGGGAAAGCGTCATCCGTGTCCAAAGTGCCGTCGTTGTCGTCGTCAGCGTCGGCATTGTTGCCGGTTCCGTCGCCATCCGTGTCCAGTGTTTCGGCCGCATCCAACGGGAAGTCGTCCCCAACTACGTCCGGTGCGACGTCTGGCAGGACGTCTGGAGCGATGTCTGGAGCGACCTCTGGTGCTAGATCTGGCTGCACGTCTGGCAGAACGTCAGGTGCCACGTCGGGCGGGATGTCCGGTGGGACGTCCGGCGCGACTTCGCCCGTGCCGTTGTAGAGGCCGTCGCCGTTGAGGTCGACGCCCGTGCCGTTGTAGAGGCCGTCGCCGTCGTTGTC
>ENA-OSEY01000315-OSEY01000315.1-marine-metagenome-genome-assembly--contig:-NODE-315-length-35630-cov-9.373977_pt1 | contig 35630 bp, 30 predicted proteins | sample MGYA00248465_ERZ534230 | MGnify/ENA primary metagenome ERZ534230 (study PRJEB26409, sample SAMN06344110) | marine metagenome | isolation source: Sea water from surface | place: Atlantic Ocean:Southern... | reverse complement strand
ACCTGAGCCAGAGCCTGAGCCTGAGCCTGAGCCAGAACCTGAACCTGAGCCAGAACCAGAACCTGAGCCAGAACCTGAGCCAGAACCAGAACCTGAGCCAGAACCAGAACCAGAGCCTGAGCCAGAACCAGAGCCTGAGCCAGAACCAGAACCAGAACCAGAGCCAGAACCAGAGCCAGAACCAGAGCCTGAGCCAGAACCAGAAAAAAAAGTTGGTTTTTTTAAAAGATTATTTAAGAAAACTGACAAAAAAAATCTAGATAAGAGCTTAGAAAAAACAAGTAAATCTTTCTTTGAAAAGATAAAGAAAGCTGTTGTTGGTAAAACAAAAGTTGATGTAGAGGTTTTAGATGAGCTTGAGGAAATTCTTATCACATCTGATGTTGGAGTTAAAACTACAATTAAAATTATCGAGTCTATTGAGGAAAGGGTATCAAAGGATAAATACACTAACGCACAAGAACTTGATATTATTTTAAAGGAGGAAATTGGCAATATAATTTTTGATGACAATAAGGATGATTTTAATATTAATGATAAACCATATGTTATTTTGGTTGTTGGAGTTAATGGTGTAGGAAAAACAACATCAATTGGTAAACTTGCTAAATTTTTTAAATCTCAGGGACTTTCAGTTTTAATTGGTGCCGCAGATACTTTTAGAGCTGCTGCAATAGAGCAATTAGAAGAGTGGTCAGAACGTGCAGGAGTAGATTTAATCAAACAAAAAATGGGGAGTGATCCAGCTTCGGTCTCATATGATACGCTAAATTCTGCAATTAATAAAGATTATGATGTGGTAATTATAGATACAGCAGGCAGATTACATAACAAAGTGAACTTAATGAATGAGCTTTCCAAAATTGGAAGAGTTATGGAAAAGTTAAAGGAAAATGCTCCTCACGAAATATTATTAGTTCTGGACGGCTCAACTGGACAAAATGCTTATGAACAAGCAAAGCAGTTTTCCGAGGTTACAAAAGTTACCTCAATGATGGTTACTAAACTTGATGGAACTGCCAAAGGTGGTGTTGTTATAGGTATTTCAGATCAGCTTAGCATTCCAATAAAATACATTGGAACCGGAGAATCAATTGATGACATTCAATTATTTGACAAAGTTGATTTTGTTGAATCTTTTTTTCAAAAAAATACCAATTAAAAAATTATCAGAATTTAATTTTAATAGTGTTAATTAAGAAAATAAATATTAAAGATACTCCATTTTCATCAGGGCTAGTTCGTGATTATATTGAATCAGAAAAATTAAATTCTTTTTTTTCTTATAAAAACCAACTGGATAATTATAAAAATATCATTAAAAAAAGATCATCTTTTCCCATAAAAAAAAGAGATTTATTGTACAACGTATTAAATTCTCAGTACAATGGTATCTCAGATATTGGTTCAGTACTTGATTCTATAGAAAAATTAAAAAATAAAAATACATTTACTGTAACAACGGGACATCAGCTATGCTTGAACACTGGACCATTATATTTTATTTACAAAATTTTACACACAATTAAACTCTGTGTTGAACTCAGTAAAACATATAAAGAATTTAATTTTATTCCAGTTTTTTGGATGGCAAGTGAAGATCATGATTTTGAAGAAATTAAATCCTTTGAAACATACTCAAATAAGTATCAGATCGCTTCTAGTGATGATGGTTCTTGTACTGGTAAAATAAAACCATTATATGTTACTAAAATCCTTGAGGAAATAAACAAAAATTTTGATGGAAAACCATTTAAAAATGATATATATGATTTATTTGCATCATCATATTCAAAAAATTTATCCTTAGCTGAATCAACTAGAAAAATTGTCCATACTTTATTTAAAGATTATGGTCTTGTAATCATCGATGCAGATGATAAGGAATTCAAAAAATCATTTAAAAAATACTTTATTGATGAAGTTGAGAATTTTTCAACTAAAAGTTTTGTAAGTGAGACTAATAAAAAATTAACTGAACTCTATAAAAATAAAATTAAAATTCAAGTTAATCCTAGGGATTTAAATTTATTTTTTATCAATAATAAAAAAAGGCATAGATTAACTTTTTTAAATGGCAAATATCATTTGGTAGGTAGTAATATTTCTTACAAAAAAGATGAAATTATCAATAAAATTAAAAATAACTCTGAGGAATTATCTCCTAATGTTATTTTGAGGACACTTTATCAAGAGTATTTATTGCCCAATTTGTCATATGTTGGTGGAAATGCTGAAATTTCATATTGGCTTCAATTAAAAAGTTTGTTCAACTATCACAAAATTTCTTTCCCAATTTTAGTTGTTCGAAATTCATTTATTCTTCTTAATAGAAGAGAAGTTGAATCAATAAAAAAATACAATATGGATATAACTGATTTTTTGGATTCAAGAGACTCATTTTTCCGAAAAATTTTAAAAAATAATATAGAAAATGATATAAGCTTAGAGAATGAGAAAAATATTATTAAAAATCTCAATGAAGATTTAATTAAAAAGATTGCCGACATTGATCCAAACTTGAAAACTTCCATAAAGTCGTTTGAAGCTAAACAAATTTCTTTAATGAATTTATTAGAAAAAAAAATAATTAAGTCTCAAAAAGGAAAAGTAAAGGGAATCATTAATACCCTTGAAAAAATATACAACAAAATTTATCCCGAGGGTTTGTTTCAGGAAAGAAAAATAAATTTTTCTGAATTTTATTCATATAAGGGAAAAGAATTAATTGATATCATTTATCAATCTACATCGCCATTTGATAATAGTATAAATATTGTTGAAATTTAATTTATTGATGTATTTTTGAAGATGCCTAATAAAGTAATTATTCTTGACTTTGGGTCTCAGTATACACAGTTGATTGCTAGAAGAGTTAGAGAATTAAATATATTTTGTGAAATCTTCCCTTACAATAGTAAAAATTACAATCTTGAAAAATACTCTGCTGTTATTTTATCTGGATCTCCATACTCAGTTCGATCTAAGGACTCTTTAAAAATTAATCTTGAAAATATTAAAGGTAAATTACCATTACTAGGTATTTGTTATGGAGCTCAATATTTAGCTCATAATTTTGGAGGAAATGTAGATTTATCAAGTTCAAGGGAATATGGTAGAGCAAATTTAGTTTCAATTTCAGAAAAATCTGTATTGTTTGATGGTGTTAAAAATGGCTCTCAAGTTTGGATGAGCCATGCAGATACAATTGTTGAACTACCCAGAAAATCTATTAGAATAGGAAGTACAAAAGATGTTGATAATGCAGCTTTTAAATTTAATGATGAAAATACATTTGGAATTCAGTTTCATCCTGAGGTGTATCATAGTGAAGATGGAAAATTAATTTTAGAAAATTTTTTAAAAAAAATTGCAAAAATTAAAGCAACATGGACCTCTAATTCATTCATTGATTCTGCAATTGATAATATTAGATCTGAGGTCAAATCTGACAATGTTATTTTAGGTTTATCAGGTGGTGTAGATTCATCTGTTGCTGCTGTTTTACTAAATAAAGCTATTGGGAATCAATTAACCTGTATTTTCATAGATAATGGATTATTGAGAAAAAATGAGTTTGAGTCAGTTTTAAAGCAATACAAGGGTATGGGTTTGAATGTAGTGGGAGTAGATGCTAAGGAAAAGTTTTATAAAGAACTAAACGGAATTATTGATCCTGAAAAGAAAAGGAAATGTATAGGAAAAGTTTTTATAGATGTTTTTGATGAGGAATCAAAAAAAATTGATAATGTAAAATGGTTAGCTCAAGGAACTATTTATCCAGACGTAATTGAATCAATTTCTGTTAAAGGACCTTCAGCAACTATTAAGTCACATCACAATGTTGGTGGATTACCAGATTTTATGAATCTTTCTGTGATTGAACCTTTAAATATGTTATTCAAAGATGAGGTAAGAAATGTTGGAAAAGAATTGAAAATTAAGCAAGAAATTCTTGGAAGACATCCATTTCCAGGACCAGGTCTTGGTATAAGGATACTAGGTGAGGTCAATGCTGAAAAAGTTGAAATGTTACAGAATGCTGATCATATTTATATTGAAGCTCTAAAATCTGAAGGTTTATATGATAGTATTTGGCAAGCAGGTGTAATTTTACTTCCAGTGAAATCTGTAGGCGTCATGGGTGATGAGAGAACATATGAAAACTGCGTGGTTTTAAGAGCCGTAACATCCACTGATGGGATGACAGCTGATTGGGTTGATATTCCATATAAATTTCTTCAAAATGTATCCAATAAAATCATTAATAGTGTTAAAGGTATAAATAGAGTTGTTTATGATATAAGTTCAAAACCACCATCAACAATTGAATGGGAATGAGAAATCTACTTTTATTTAACATATTTATTTTTATCACTTTGATTAGTTCAGGTCAAAGTGAATCCTCGAAAGTTGAGTTTGATTCATTAATAAATTATGAGGTCAAAAAGAAAGAAACTTTATATAGTATTTCTAATAAGTTTAATCTCCAAATTGATGATATTATAAAATATAATCCTGAATTAAATACTGAGAAATTAAAGAAAAAAGCCATAATAATTATTCCATTAAAAAAAACCTTAAGAAAAATTGAGAATGCAAAAATAGTTGACAAAATAATCTCTAATGATACAGTTTCTGAACCAATAAAATTAAAGGTCAAAAAAGATCTGCTCAAAGTTGCCTATTTAGCACCATTTAAGATTCCATCAATTGAAATTGACTCTGTTGAAAATCTTAACTCATATCTAAAAGAGATAAACTTAACAACCATTTCTATTAATTTTTATAATGGGATTATCCATGCAATTGATGAATTGAAAAAAAATAATGTTTCTGTTGATCTTGATGTTTTTGACACAGACAATAATATAAGTCAAGTTGAAATTATTAGAGAAAATAATGATTTTGACAATTATGATTTGATTATAGGGCCATTAATTAATAGAAATTTTAATGCTTTTTTCAAAAAGGAATTCAAATCTAACTCGATATCACCACTTGTTTATGATGGAATTAACTTAAATTCTAATACAATAGTACCAGAGGCCAATGATTTATTGAAAAGACAAAAAATGTTTAGTATAATTGATGATTTGATTTTAAACAATCAAGACCAGTGTGCATTGATTATTTCAGACTCTTTAAATCAAAAATCTAAGAACGACTTATTAGAAAGATTTCCTTTAGCTGAAATAATTGATTTAAATAAAATTAATAATTCTGTGGATCCAAAAGTTACCGATTCATTACTTGGATTTAACAAAGAAAATTGGGTATTTCTTGAAACAAAGAAACCAAATTTAGTCTCAAGTGTTACTTCACTTTTAAATTCTCAAATAACTGATGAAAGAAAAATTAAATTATTTTCAACTGTATCAAATGAAAATTATGAAAATCCTAATGTGAATTATGAGAAATTAGGAAATTTAAGCTTTATGTATCCTTCAAATTCTTCCCCTAATTCAAGTGAGATTTTTTTAGAATTCCAACAAAATTTTTTATCAAAATTTAAAAAGTATCCAGACAGAATTTCAATTAAGTCCTTTGATATTATAAAAGATATTTTATATAGGATTTCTGTTTCAAAAAGTTTTAAGAATTCGCTAGAAATTGGAGAAACTAAATCCATGCAAAACAAGTTTAATTATGTGTTTGAAAATGAAAATGGATTCAAAAACACATCATTCTTTATTTTAAAACACGAAGATCTAGATATAATTGACTATCAAAATTGAATTAGCAATAAATAGTTTTGTACTTTTGAAGTCGGAATTTGAATGGTTTGAGTAAAACTCCTAAATATATTTTCGTAACTGGTGGAGTTAGTTCTTCATTGGGCAAGGGAATTATCTCAGCATCTTTAGCCAAGCTTTTACAATCAAAAGGATTAAATGTTACTATTCAAAAATTTGATCCGTACATAAATATTGATCCTGGTACTTTAAATCCATATGAACATGGTGAATGTTATGTTACCAGCGATGGAACAGAAACAGATTTGGATTTGGGTCACTATGAGAGATTTCTTAGCATAAAAACAACAAAAATAAATAACACAACCACTGGAAAAATATATCAATCAGTTATTAACAGAGAAAGAAAAGGTGATTTTTTAGGAAAAACCGTTCAGGTGATTCCTCATATTACTAATGAAATAAAAAGAAGAATTAAGTTAATTGAATCTGAGGATAAATATGATATAATCATAACAGAACTTGGTGGAACTGTTGGTGATATTGAGTCATACCCTTTTATTGAGGCTGTTCGTCAATTTAAGTGGGATGTGGGAGAAGGTAATAGTTTAGTTATCCACTTGACTCTTTTGCCCTTTTTATCAGCTGCTGGTGAATTAAAAACTAAACCAACTCAACATTCAGTAAAAAAATTGATGGAAAGTGGTGTCAATGCTGACATTATTGTTTGTAGAACAGAGAAAACAATAACTGATGAGCTTAGATCAAAAATTGCTCTTTTTTGCAATGTAGATGTTAATTCTGTAATTGAATCCATTGATGCCAAAACAATCTACGAAGTTCCACTTTTGATGCAAAATGAAAAATTAGATCAAGTTGTTTTAAATAAATTAAATATATCCAAAGTAAAAAAATCAGATTTAAGTGATTGGAAAAGCTTTGTTAATAAAATTAAAAATCCAAAAACTAAACTTAAAATTGGATTAATTGGTAAATATGTTGAATTACAAGACTCTTATAAATCTATTCTCGAATCATTTGTTCATGCTGGAGCTGAAAATGAATCGAAAATTGATGTAGTGCCAGTTCACTCTGAGGATATCAATGAAAAAACAGTTAAGAATAAATTATCAAGCTTGAATGGTCTTCTAGTTGCTCCAGGATTTGGCGAAAGGGGTATCGAAGGCAAAATTCAATCAATACGTTTTGCTAGAGAGAATAATCTCCCATTTTTGGGAATTTGTTTAGGAATGCAAATGGCTGTTATAGAATTTGCCAGAAATGTAGTTAATCTTCAAAATGCTAATTCAACTGAAATGGATATTTCAACAAAACACCCTGTCATAACCTTAATGGAAAATCAAATTGATGTCGATCAAAAAGGTGGCACAATGAGATTAGGTTCCTGGAAATGTAAGATTGAAAAAAATACTTTAGCAAAAAAAATATATAAAAAGGAAGTAATAGCTGAGAGACATAGACACAGATATGAGCTAAACTTTGAGTATATGGACAAATTAAAAAAAGCTGGTATGGTATTTTCAGGTTTAAATCCTGAAACAGGTCTCGTGGAAATTATTGAAATACCAAACCATGATTGGTTTGTTGGTGTTCAATTTCACCCTGAATACCAGAGCACAGTTAAAAATCCTCATCCATTATTTGTATCTTTTGTTGAGGCCTGTAAAAAAACCATATAAATGGAACAAAATAAATTAGACATTACACAATTAATAGGTTTTCTGTTTTTGATTGCAGCTTTTATATGGCTGTTTATGTTTCAGCCTGAAATTGAAGAGTTTGATCAAGTCGATACTACAACTTCACAAGAAATTTCCCCCTCAGAGGAGAGCAACTTGGCAAATGGGTCAAGTTTCAATTCAAATCCGATTAAAAGAGATAATGTTAATGAATTTATTGAATTAGAAAATGATGATATTAAGTTGATATTTTCAACTCAAGGTGCACAGATTAAAGAAGCGGTTCTAAAAAATTATAGTGGTTTAGATGAGGAGGTTTTTAAAATTATTGATCAAAATCAAAATTTTTCATTTCTGTTTAATGCTAATAATCGTAGTTACAACTCATCTCTTCTTTTCTATGAATATAATATTGTTGAAAACTCTTCAGGACAAGAAATTAATTTTTTCTATGAACATGATAATGGCGAAGTTTTATTTTTTAAATACATGCTTCCTCGCAAAGGATTTTTATTAGAATTAGACGTTCATTCTCAGGGCTACAGCTCATTACTTAATAGATCCTCTGATATTGATTTAAATTGGACTTTAAGTTCTTTAAAGAATTCTAAAAGTCAGGATTATGAGAATAGATATACTTACTTAAATTACCAAGATAAAGATCAAGATGTTCGTGATCTGAGTGCATATAGTGATGACGATGATATTGATTCTGCGAAATGGATTTCATATGGACAACATTTCTTTAACTCAATTTTAATTTTTGATGATATTAAAGATGAAATACAGTTCTCTTCTAAAAATTTAGATTCAGATAGTGACAATAGAAAATATTTGAAAAAGTTTGAATCCATGATTCCTATAGATTCCAACTCTAATGGAGAAATTAAGGAAAATTTTGAATGGTACATAGGACCAAATGATTATTATATTATTAAAGATTATGATTATAAAATTTCGGATTCTATATGGTTTGGATGGGGAATATTTGGATGGATTAATAAAAGCATTTTTTTTCCATTATATGAATTTCTTAGTAATCATTTTTCAGCTGGAATCGCCATAATCATTATGGTAATATTAACAAGATTAGCAATGTCACCCGTACAGTACAAAATGTATTTATCTCAAGCTAAAATGAAAATTCTAAAACCAGAAATAGCTGCAGCTTCAGAAAAGTATAAGGATGATCCAATGAAAAGACAACAAGAAACTATGAAAATTTATAGTCAAGCTGGAGCTAGTCCAGTCCAAGGTTGTTTACCTGCATTGCTTCAATTGCCTGTTTTTTATGCTCTATTCTGTTTTTTCCCTGTTGCCTTTGCACTTAGAGGAGAATCTTTCTTGTGGGCTGATGACTTAAGCACATATGATGTTATTGCTGATCTACCATTTTATATTCCTCTTTATGGAGATCACATAAGTCTTTTTCCAATTCTTGCTGGAGCAACTATGTTTGTTTACACAAAAATGCAAGGCACTAACCAGATGCAGCCATCGCAACCAGGAATGCCAAACATGAAAATTATCATGTATATAATACCTTTTACTTTGCTTATCTTCTTCAACAATTTTGCCGCTGGATTATCGTTATACTATACAGTATCTAATATTCTAACAGTTCTAATAATGCTTACAATCAAAAATGTAATTTTAGATGAAGAAAAAATCTTACAAGAAATTGAAGAAAACAAGAAGAAACCTGCGAAAGAAGGTAGATTTCAACGAAGATTAAGAAAACTTCAAGAAGCTGCAGAACAGGCTCAAAAGCAGCAGAATCAAAGAAATAAATAGATTTTAATGATGACTAATAAGTCTAAAATAAGAGTAGTGGTAGCTATGTCAGGTGGTGTAGATTCTAGTGTAGCAGCATATGTTCTTAAAAAGGAGGGGTATGATGTGCTAGGTATTTTTATGAAAAACTGGCATGATACAAATGCAACAATATCCAAAGAATGTCCATGGCTTGAAGATAGTTATGATGCTATGCTAGTAGCAGAGAAATTATCCATTCCTTTTCAAGTGATTGATTTGAGTAAAGAATATAAAAAGAAGATTGTTGATTATATGTTTGATGAGTATAAAAATGGTAATACACCGAATCCTGATATTTTATGTAATAGTGAAATTAAATTTGATCTTTTTTTAAAAATTGCAATGGATTTAGGTGCTGATTTTATAGCTACAGGACATTACGCCCAAATAAAAAGAACTCACAAAAATGAAAAAACTTTTTTCCATTTATTAGCTGGTAGAGATAAGACAAAGGATCAATCTTATTTTTTGTGTCAATTAAATCAGTTTCAGTTAAGTAAAACAATATTTCCAATTGGTGGAATGTTAAAAAATAATGTTAGAAAAATTGCCAAAGAAAATCAAATTATTACAGCAGGTAAAAAAGATTCTCAGGGTTTATGCTTTATAGGTAAAGTAAAGTTACCTGATTTTTTACAACAAAAATTAAAACCAAAAAAAGGTGACGTCGTCTTAATTAAGGATACTCATAAGAATTATTTTAATAAAGAAAAGGTAAACAATTATGATGCTTTGTCCCAGAATTATTTTTATGAAAAATTTGATGGAGATTTAGTTGGATATCACAATGGAGCACACTATTATACGATTGGCCAAAGGAAGGGAATTTCAATAGGGGGGAGAAAAAATCCTCTTTACGTATTGAGTACTGATGTTAAAGAAAATATAGTATATGTTGGAGAGGGAGCAGACCATCCTGGATTGTATAGATTAGCACTAAAAGTTTTAAAGAAAAAAATTCATTTTGTTTCTGAAACAAAAACAGTATTAAAAAATGATAACCTAAAAGCTAGAATAAGGTATCGTCAAGCGCTTCAAAAAGTTTCAGTATTTCAAGAAAATAACTTTTACTATTTTCTTTTTGAGAAACCTCAAAAATCAATTACAAGCGGACAATTTATAGCTGTTTATTCAGATGATGAGCTTGTTTGCTCAGGTGTTATTCATTAAAAATATTTATTTGATTTCTAATCAAATCATCAAAATTCTCTCTTTTTCTAATCAGCTTTAGTTGATTATTAATATACAATACTTCAGCAGGTCTGTATCTTGAATTGTAGTTGCTTGACATAGTATGACAGTATGCTCCAGCATTATTGAAACAAAGTAAATCTCCTATACTAATGGTCGAGACTTTTCTGTTCGAAGCAAAAGTATCTGTTTCGCATATGTATCCAACTATTGAATAGTATCTTTCTGTATCATCTGGATTAGAAATATTTTCAATATGATGATTTGCACCATACATCATAGGTCTTAGAAAATGATTAAAGCCAGAATCTACCTGGGCAAAAACTGTTGAAGTTGTCTGTTTAATTGAATTGACTTTACATATAAATTTACCAGCTTCACTCACTAGAAACTTACCTGGCTCAAAAATTAAAGTCAGATTTTTCCCATATGATTTGCAAAATAAATTAAATCTTTTTGACAATTTTTTCCCAAGCTCCTCTATATTTGTTTCGCTGTCACCTGGGTAATATGGAACTTTAAAACCACTCCCAAAATCAATAAAATCCAAATCCTTAAAATGATTAGCAGTTTCAAATAAAATTTCAGCTGCCCTAAGAAACACATCAATATCTAAAATATCACTACCAGTGTGCATGTGAACTCCATTTATTCTAATTTTTGTGTTTTCAACTATTCTTTTTAAGTGCGGTATTTGATGGATACTTATTCCAAATTTAGAATCAATATGACCAACTGAAATATTAGAGTTGCCACCCGCCATAATATGAGGATTTATTCTAATGCAAATTGGTATTTCAGGATGTGAATTACCAAAATCCTCAAGTACAGATAGGTTATCAATATTAATTTTAACTCCTAATTCAGAAGCGAATTTAATTTCATCCATTGAAACTCCATTAGGTGTATAAATAATTTTTTCCGGATTAATTCCACTTTTTAATGCCAAGTGAACTTCTTGAATAGACACTGCATCTATTCCTGAGCCTAAATCAATAAGATACTTAAGTATTGAAATATTAGAAAGAGCCTTTACTGCATAATTTAATTGTAGGTTTTTAACACTTTTGAAAGATTTAACTAACCTGTTATATTGATATTTAATTTTATTCGCATCATAAACATATAAAGGTGAGCCAAATTCTGAAGCAGCTTGTATTAATTTTGAGTTTTTCACATCGCGAATTTATAAATACGTTAGGTAGTTTTGACGATTTGGTTTATTTGTAATAAAATTATTTTATATCGTTAGAAATGAAACAAAAATAGACCTATGGCAATAACTTTTTAGTATTTTTACATTAATGAATCTTCACGAATATCAAGCAAAGGAATTACTCAATACTTACGGGGTGCCAATACAAAGAGGATATACTCTCTCAGACATTAAAGATCTTGATTATATTTCAAATAAATTGTCCACTGAAACAGGAACAAAGTTTTTCGTTGTAAAAGCTCAAATTCATGCAGGTGGTAGGGGTAAAGGTGGTGGTGTTAAGGTTGCAAAAAATGCTGATGAGTTGAAAAGTTATGCCTCATCAATATTAGGAATGATGTTAAAAACTCCCCAGACTTCAAAAGAGGGTAAGCTTGTTAATAAAATACTAATTGCTGAAGATGTTTACTATCCTGGAGAAAATAAACATGAAGAGTTTTATATATCAATTCTCCTTAACAGGTCTAGCTCTAAGGTTATGATAATGTATTCCACTGAAGGAGGTGTTGATATAGAGTCAGTAGCCGAAAATACTCCAAATCTTATTTTTTATGAAGAAGTTAATCCTTCTATTGGTTTAATGCCTAACCAAGCAAGAAAAGTAGCATTTAATTTAGGGTTAAGTGGAGTTTCTCTAAAGAACATGATAAAGTTTATTTCTTCCTTATATGATGCTTACATCAAGTCTGATGCATCCTTACTAGAAATTAACCCTGTGTTGAAAACTTCTGACAATAAGATTATAGCTGTTGATTCAAAGATGGTTATTGACGACAATTCTATTTTTAGGCATAATTCATATGCTGATTTACGAGATGAAACTGAAGAAAATCCTGTTGAAACTGAGGCTAGGTCTGTCGGTTTAAATTACGTTGATCTTGATGGAAATATTGGATGTATGGTTAATGGTGCAGGTTTGGCTATGGCAACTATGGATCTGATAAAACAATCAGGCGGCGAACCGGCAAATTTTTTGGATGTTGGTGGTACTGCTGATGCTGATAGGGTTGAAGTAGCTTTTAAGTTAATTCTGCAGGATCCTAAAGTGAAGGCTGTTTTAGTTAATATTTTCGGTGGTATCGTAAGGTGTGATAGAGTTGCAAAAGGCATAGTTCAGGCATATAAAAATATGAAGGATCAAATAAAAGTCCCAATAATAGTGAGGCTTGAGGGTACAAATTCAAAAGAAGCAAAAAAAATTATTGACGCTTCAGGATTACAAATCTTTAGTGCATCTAGTTTTTCCAACGTAACAGAGAGAATAAAAGAGGTTTTAAAATAAAAGTGTCATAATGGCATGATATTTTTATTAAAATAAGACAAAACGTCATAAAATTGAGACCGGCTCATCTTTTGTAATATTCAAGTAAAATGTTTAATTAAAAATTAATAGTTATGAATATTATAAAAAGAACAAATTATCCTTTAATGTTTGATGAATTCTTTAATGATTTTTTCAATGTTAATGAGATGAATATTCCTCCATACAACATAATGGAGAGCGAAGATAGCTTTCAAATAGAATTTTCAGTCCCTGGATCCAACAAGAAGGATTTTCAAATTGAAATTGAAAATGATTATTTAAAAGTTAGCAAGGAAAAGAAAGAATCAAATATCTCTCACAATTACTCGAGACAACAATTTGATTATAATTATTTTGAAAAATCCTTTTTCCTTCCAGAAACTATCGATTTGAATAAAGTCTCTTCAAAATATGATAATGGAATCTTAAGAATAATGCTTCCTAAAAAAAACGAGGTCATTATAAATAATAAGAAGAAGTTAATTGCTGTAAAATAAAAAGAAGCGGGTTTTACCCGCTTTTTTTATATCTCTCAATCAAGTCTCTTAGTTTAGCAGCTTCAATAAAATCTAAATCTTTTGCAGCTTTAACCATTTCTTTTCTTAAATCAGAAATTATTTTTTTTCTTTTTTCGTCGGATATATTAATATCAATCTTGAACTCTTTATTGTTCTTTATAGTATTAATATTTGTTTCTTCTTTTTCCTTTGCATCAAATGTTGACATTACATTTTTAATGATTTGTTTTGGAGTTATTCCATTTTTAATATTATGATCCATTTGTTTTTTTCTCCTTTCCAGCGTAATCCTTAATGTATGGTTGATGCTTTCAGTTTCCTTATCTGCGTACATTATAGCTTTACCATTAATATTTCTCGCTGCTCTACCTATCGTCTGAATTAATGATCTTTTGCTTCTAAGAAAACCTTCTTTGTCAGCATCTAATATTATAACCAACGATACTTCAGGTAAATCCAATCCTTCTCTCAGAAGATTAACTCCAACTAGTACATCGAAAGCTCCAGATCTTAATTCATTTAATATTTCAACTCTCTCTATTGTATCTATATCACTGTGGATATATTTAGACTTAACTTTAACCTTATTTAAAAAACCAACAAGTTCTTCAGCCATCTTCTTTGTCAATGTTGTTATTAATACTCTTTGATTTTTTTCAATTTGTTTTTGTACTTCATCCAAAACATCATCTATTTGATTTTCAGTTGATCTAATTTCAATCTCAGGGTCTAATAACCCCGTAGGTCGAATAACTTGTTCTACAATAATTCCCTCAGATTTATTAAGCTCATAATCAGACGGTGTTGCACTAACAAATATTACTTGGTTTTGTAATCCCTCAAACTCTTCAAAATTTAATGGTCTATTATCCATTGCTGACGGAAGTCTAAAACCATATTCAACTAGGTTTTCTTTTCGACTCCTATCACCACCGTACATTGCTCTTATTTGTGGAATAGTAACATGACTCTCATCAATTATAGTCAAGAATTCATCAGGAAAGTAATCAATAAGGCAAAAGGGTCTCGTACCAGGTTCTCTACCATCAATGTATCTTGAATAATTTTCTATTCCAGAGCAATAACCTAATTCTTGCATCATTTCAATATCAAATAATGTTCTTTCATTTAATCTTTTAGCTTCCAAATTTTTTCCAACAGACTTAAAAAAATCAACTTGTCTACCAAGATCTATTTGTATTTGATCAATTGCTTTTAGAAGAGTACTTTCTTGAGTAGAAAACATATTTGCTGGATAAATTGAAATTGACTCAATTTGATTAATTTTATTTTTTTCAGTGTAGAGAATTTCGTCAATAGATTCAATTTGATCTCCAAAGAAATTCACCCTTATAATGCAATCCCTGTAGCTTAAACTAATATCGACAACATCTCCAGTGACCCTAAATGAGCCTGGACTTAAATCTGATGTACTTCTACTATACAATGAGTTTGAAAGCTTTCTTAAAAAAGATGTCCGTGAAATATTAGAGTTTTGATTAATTTCAATTGTATTTTTTTTATAGTCGACAGGGTTACCAATACCATATAAGCATGATACTGATGCAACAACTATTACATCATTTCTGCCTGAAAGCAAGCTAGTTGTAGTACTTAATCTTAACTTCTCAATTTCGTCGTTGATTGAAAGATCTTTTTCTATATAAGTATTTGTAATGGGAATGTAAGCTTCGGGTTGGTAATAATCATAATATGAAACAAAATATTCTACTAGATTATGTGGAAAATAATCTTTAAACTCTTTATAAAGTTGAGCTGCCAAAGTTTTATTATGGGCAATTATGAGTGTAGGTTGATTTATTTCCTTTATTACATTTGCTACAGTAAAAGTTTTACCTGATCCTGTAACCCCTTCAAGTGATTGATATCTTACATTTTGTTTAATTCCATCAACCAGATTTGAAATAGCTTTTGGTTGATCACCAGCTGGTTTATAATTTGACTGAAGATTGAAATTCAAATCTAAATAGTTTAACTTGCAAAACTACTAATTAGAAAGCTTTAAATCTAAAAATTTTAGCTTTACTTAAATTTTTGTTTTGAGTAATAAAAGTAAAGATGTAATAATTTCAAAAAAGAAGCCTAGCTATAAAGTTTCAAACTATTTAGAGGATTATTTAAAAAATTACAATCGTATTCAAGAAATTCCTATTGAATATAACGATCTTAAAAGGTATGTTGGATCAGTAAAGGTTATTGATAATGATGATAATGATACATTATGGCAAAGAGTTTTTTTTAATGATTCTGAAAGATTTGAAATTGAAAAAAACTTAAAACTTGTATACAACCTATTATACTCCGATGGTAGTAATGAAAATATCGATTTTTTAGTTGTTGATGCTATTGACTATTGCACTTTTGGTAATTCTAATCCTTTTCGCATAAAGATTAGAAATAAATTAAATGACAATTTTACATACTACTATGTTAAGGTTGCAGATTCTTCAAGAATTTATGGTCTTGAGTTAGAGCATATCACTTCACCATATAATTTAAATTTTATAATTTATAATGATACTTTAATTGAAGAACACATAACGGGTATACCAGGTGATGATTTTTTTAAAAATTATTTAATTAAGTGCTCTGACAGTGAAAAATCTCAAATTGCAAAGGAGTTTGTAAAATTTAGTGAAAGATGTATGATCAGACTCTTGGGTGATATGAGAGCCTATAATTATGTTATTATTCCAACTCATGATTTCGATCAGGTTGTTTATAAAATTCGTGCGATTGACTTCGATCAACAATCATATGAAGGTGACTTTAAAGTGTACCGACCTCAGCTTTTCAAAGAAAACAAACCTGTTATTGATTTAATTAGAGAAAAACTCATCAATAGTTCTATCAATCAATATAAAATAGAGGAAAGAGCTATTATTGTTAAAAGAGTTTTGGGTTCAAAAAAAAGAATAAATAGTTTGATCGAGTCAATGAAAAAAGATATTATTTCGATTGATGAAAATGTACAAAGTCTTACTAAACAAATTTATCATTTGACTAAAGACAATAAATTCAAATATTCTCAATCAATGGGTGATATAATGGAAACATCACTTAATTATTTATTAAGTAATTATGAAAATCACTCAATGCTAAGGACCAATTAATCTTTTATGTTTAGGTACCAATTGAATTGAAATCCAAAAATAAGAATCGCAATAAATAAGTGTAGTGGCTGAGATAGTATTGGAAAAGAGAAATAATACATCGATGCACCAGCAATAATTTCAACTAAAATTAGAATTAAAATTAATTTGATCCATTTCATCTCTAATTTAAGTTTATTTGAAAATATAAATAATAAAATATTTGATGCTAAAATTAGAATTGAAAAACTCCTATGAATATAAAATTCAATGTTTGGGTTTGAAAGCCAAAGATTTTTCTTGTCAAAACCATAAATATCAATATTTAGATCAATAAATTCTCTAACCTTTAGTCCAATTAAAATTTGAACTAGCATCAGAAACATAGAAAAAAGAATAAATTTTCTTAGAAAATTAATATTTAACATTTGCTTTTTTAATAAGATAGATTAACATACAAACAATAAGAATTGCCATAAGCATGTGAATTGAAATTTTATAAGGAGCTAAATTAGAATCTACTACTTGTTTACCAAGCCAAGCTTGAAAACCCATTGAAAAGACAATTAAAGCTGAGAAAAATACAATTTTTTTATTCCTTTTAAAATAATTGATAGAAAATATAAACATCACTAGAGTTGATAGGCCTGCAATCGCACCTATTAATCTGTTAATGAACTCAAACCAAGTATTCATTGGACTAAATTTTGTATAATCGTGTTTAGTATATTTAATCCAATTAGCAACGTCAAATTTTTCTTTTGAGGTAAATTTATTTTTGGAATTATAAAAACTTTTTTTGTATAAAATCATAACTCCCTTTCCATATTCTCTTTCAGGTTTCCAAGTAATTTTTTCAATATTTGTTGGGGGAATTAAATAACCAAAACATTTTGGCCAGTCTGGACAACCCATGCCGCTTCCAGTCATACGAACAAGAGATCCTGCAAGAATTACAAGCAATACCAATACTAGCGAAAGTTTACTAAAAAAAATAAATCTTTTATTCATTAATTTTTAATCCTAAGCTTTTGCCTTTTTTGTACATAAGTTCTTTAGCTTCATCATATGAGTTAGATATTACACCATTTAGGATTGCTTCTTTAATATATTCTTTAATGATACCAATTTCTTTACATGGTTTTAATCCAAATGAGGACATAATTTCCTCACCTGAAATTGGAGGTTGAAAATTTCTTATTTGATCCCTTTCCTCAACAATTTTAATCTTTTCCCGGACTATTTTAAAATTGTTTAAATATTTTTTTTGTAAATGCTCATTTTTTGTAGTTATATCAGCTTCACAAAGGGTCAAAAGATCATCAATATCATCACCAGCATCAAAAATTAATCTTCGCACTGCTGAATCGGTAATGTTCTCTAGAGATAAAACAATTGGTCTGGAACTTAACAAAATAAGCTTTTTTATATATTTCAATTTTTCATTCAATGGTAGTTTGAGACGCCTAAAAATCTTATCGACCATTTTTGATCCAACATATTCATGACCATGAAATGTCCAACCAATTTTTTTGTCAAATTTTTTTGTTTTAGGTTTCCCAATATCATGTAAAAGAGCAACCCATCTTAACCAAAGATTTTCAGTATTTTCACATATATTATCTAATACCTTTAAAGTATGATAAAAATTATCTTTATGAGTTTTACCCTCGATCTCATCAATTCCTTGTAAATCACAAATTTCAGGTAAAATCAATTCCAATAATCCACTTTCTTTTAAAACTTTTAATCCAACAGAGGGCTTTTTTGACATTAAAATTTTATTTAACTCATCATTTATTCTCTCTTTAGAAATTATTTCAATTCTCTTATTTTCACTTTTAATAAATTCTAAATTATTTTTGTCAACTAAAAAGTCAAGTTGAGATGCAAATCTAGCTGCTCTAATCATTCTTAAAGGATCGTCATGAAAAGTTGTTTTTGGATCTAGAGGTGTACGAATTATTTTTTTATCAATATCAGCTCTTCCACTGAATAAGTCGATGATTTCACCATAATTTTTTTTATTTAATGATATTGCTAGGGAGTTTATAGTGAAATCTCGTCTTGAAAGATCCTCAACAAGTGTGCCTTGCTCAACAAGAGGATTTCTGCTATCCTTTGAATAACTTTCTTTTCTGGCTCCAACAAACTCTATTTCATAATTCTCAGTTTTTAGCATAGCTGTTCCAAAGTTTTTAAAAATCTGTAATTTTTTATTTAATTTATTTGATATGAGTTTGGCAAAATCTATACCATTACCTACAACCATTACATCAATGTCTTTATTCCTGCGATTTAAAATTAGGTCTCTTACAAAACCTCCAACCAGGTATACTTCTTTTCCACTTAATTGGGCTTCAATTGAAATAGTATCAATTATTGAAATATTTATATTTTTAAATAAATCATTCATCAAATTATGATCTAATTATTTCAAAATTATTTTCATTTAAAACCTTGATTATTTTCGAAGGTATTTGTTTATCACTTCTAATACTTTCCACATAATAATCTACACCATCAATAATATTTTTATCAATATCTGTATTTTTAATTGGAAATGAAGAGCCAGTAATATTAGCGGAAGTTGATGTTATTGGTCTATTTAATTTTTTAATAATTTCTAAGCAAAAATTATTTTTTGGTATTCTTATTCCTAGTGTTTCATAATCTAATTTTTCTTTATTTAAATTACTGAAGATGACTGTAGTTGGACTTTTATCATTCAAATATTCCTTTGCAAAATCAGGTATTTTTTTTACGTATCGTTCAACCATTTCTAAGCTATTCATTAAGTGAATTAGTGGTTTTTTTGAATCACTCCCTTTTAATTTATTTATTCTATCGATTGCTTCATTATTATGTGAATCAGATCCAATTCCATATATCGTATCAGTAGGGTATAAAATTATCCCACCGTTATTGAGTATTTCTACACATTTTTGAACTTCTATATTAAAGTTTGTCATGCTATTTATACAGAGACATTGTAGTCTCTTAGTGCCTCATTAAGAGAAGTTTTTTTATTTGTGCTTTCCTTTCTTTTTCCAATAATTAAGGCACAAGGAACATTAAAGGATCCAGCATTAAATTTTTTTGGTTCACTTCCTGGTATTACTACTGATTTCTCAGGAATATAACCCTTTAAATAAATAGGTTTTGAGCCAGTAACATCTATAATTTTGGTGGATCCAGTTAACACAACATTAGCACCCAAGACTGCTTCTTTTTCAACTTTTACTCCCTCAACAATAATACTCCTAGAACCTAGAAAAACATTATCTTCAATTATTACAGGAGAAGCTTGCACGGGTTCTAAAACTCCACCAATTCCGACACCACCACTTATATGAACATTTTTACCAACTTGAGCACAGCTTCCTACAGTAGCCCATGTATCAACCATTGTCCCAGATCCTACATTTGCACCAATATTAACATAACTTGGCATTAAAACAGCACCTTTTTCTATAAAAGATCCATACCTACATATAGCATGAGGAACCACTCTTATCCCCATTTCTTCAAAACCTTTTTTAAGAGGAATCTTATCATGAAATTCAAATGGGCCAATCTCAATCGTTTTCATTTTCATTAGAGGGAAATATAAAATAACTGCTTTTTTTATCCAATCATTCACAACCCAATCATTGTTTACCTTTTCAGCTATTCTAATAGCACCTTTATCTAATAGCTCAATAGTTTTCAGTACTGCATCGGAATATTCTTTTTTATCTAATAATCCTCTGTCTTCCCACAATAATTCAATAATATCTTTCATTACAATTTTTTACAAATATAACTATCGTTCAAATATATATTTTTGTTAGAGAGAATATAATTAATACTTAATTTTGTTAAATGAGTAAAATTCTTGGTTTAGATTATGGTAAAAAAAGATGTGGTATATCAATTTCAGATGAACTTCAGATAATTGCATCTCCTTTGACAACCATTGATACTAAGAAATTGATGGATTTTTTGAAAGAAATCATAGTAGAGGAAAGTATTTCAGCTATTGTAATTGGTCTGCCTAAGAATAATAGAAATAATATTTTTGAATTAGAAAAAACAATAATTGATGAGATAAAAAAAATTAAGATTCTTTTTCCTAAATTAACAATTCATAGAGAAGATGAGCGTTTCACATCAAAGTTGTCGTCAATATATTTAAACCAAATAACTAAAAAAAGAAAAGTAAAAATTGACAAAAAAAATCTTGATAAAATAAGTGCCTCCATTATATTAGATTCATATTTAAAAAAAAATAAATGATTTTACCAATTTTATCATATGGAAACCCAATTTTAAAAAAAAAATGTGATGAAATTGATTCCTCTTATCCTAACCTCAAAAATTTACTTCAAGACATGTGGGAAACTATGTATAATGCTGAAGGTGTTGGTTTGGCTGCTCCACAAATTGGAAAATCAATTAGATTATTTATAATTGATGCTACACCTTTTTTTGAAGAAAACAATGTTACAGAATTTGAATTAAATAATTTAAAAAGAGTTTTTATTAATCCTAACTTGACTGTAGTTGAGGCTGAATCATGTAATTTCAATGAAGGATGTTTAAGTATTCCAGAAATTCGGGAAGATATTAAAAGAGTAGACTCTATTAAAATTGATTTTTACGATGAAAAATTTAACTTTCAATCACTGACCTTTTCTGGAATATTAGCACGAGTTATTTTACACGAATATGATCATATTGAAGGTATTTTATTCACAGATAGAATATCAAAGTTTAAAAAAACATTGATTCAAAAAAAATTAAATAAAATTTCAAGAGGTCAAATTGAGGTTAATTACCCAATGAAGTTTTTAAAAAAATGAAAAATAAAAATCAATATTCAATAGAGGATTTACTTGATGTTATGTCTGAGTTAAGGAATAAATGTCCATGGGATCAAAAGCAAACATTCGATACATTAAAAAAGTTAACAATTGAGGAAACCTATGAATTAGTTGATGCTATTGATAAAAAAAAATATGATGACATTAAAGATGAATTAGGAGACTTACTTTTACATATTATTTTTTACTCCAAGATTGCTTCAGAAAATAAAAAATTTAATTTTAATGATGTTTTAAATTCATTGATTGAAAAATTAATTTATAGACACCCTCATATTTATGGTGACATCAAAGTAAGTAGTATTGATGAAGTAAAAAAAAATTGGGAAAGATTAAAGGTAAAAGATAAAAATAAAGGAATTTTATCTGGTGTTCCCAATCATTTACCCAGTCTTATTAAAGCTCACAGAGTACAAGATAAAGTTGCAAGTATTGGTTTTGATTTTCCAAACGTGAAAGATACAGTAGATAAAATTAAAGAGGAATTTGAAGAATTTAATTCTGCTTTGCAATCCCAAAATAAATCAGAAATTGAGGAGGAATTTGGAGATATCCTTTTTTCTTTAATAAATTATTCTAGACATATTGGAATAGATTCTGATGAATCACTAAAGAAATCAATACAAAAATTTATCGATAGGATCAATAAACTCGAAAAAGTTTTGAAGTCAAAAAATCTTGATTTCGATAATTGTAGCGATGAGGAATTAAACAACTTTTGGAATGACGTAAAAAAATAATTATTTGATCAAGGTGTATTTTTTCTCATTTTTTTGCAATTGACTTTTCAGCTTTTCTATATCACTATAAACACCATCTAAAACCTTACTATCCGAGCCTTTTTTAATAAAATTTAAATTATTTTCAAGCTGTGAGATTTGCTTATTCAAATCATCAATCTTCTTTCTTAATTTAACTTTTTCGTTATTTTTTTCACCATCATTCATTAGTTTGGACTTTATCTTAATTATATGGGCTTCTACCTCTTTATCAGATAAACCTATTTTTTTTGATTCTTTCTTAACAAGTGATATAAGAGAACTTAGTTCATTTGATTTTGATGTTTTACCTATCTTCTCCCATTCTTGAGTAACTTGACTAATTTTTTCAACTGAAAAATTATTTTTTAATTGTTCAACTAAATTTTTCTTAACATTTATCTTTTCGTTTTCAACTTTGTTTAATTCTTCATTTACTTTATCAATTTTTGAAAAACATTGATTATACTCATTTAGAAAATTATTCCAATTCTCTTTATTTCTTTTAAACGGTACATTCTTTATTTTCTTAAAGTCATTTTTCAAATTTTGAAGGTCCGAAATATTAATTTTTTCTTTTTCCTTTAATATTTTACATTGCTGAATCAGGTCAAGTTGAAGTTTAATATTTTCTGAATATGTTTTTTTCAAATTTTTAAAGAATAAATTCTTCTGCTTGATAAAATCCAAATTTATAACCTTAAACTCTTTCCATAAATCATTATTTAGTTTAGATTTAATTGGTCCCATTCCAATAAAATCATTCTTTATTTTTTCTATTTCAGAGATTTTTTTAATCCATTCATTTTTTTCATTCCCATCTTTATTCATTAATTTTTTAAAATTTTCTAGTAATTCTTTCTTAATCTGAATATTTTTCTCATCATATGCATCTCTATTTTTAAGATAATCCTTCTTTTCATTTTTGATTGTTTGAATGATTGAGTCAAACTCTTTATTTAATTTTTTTTCATCATCAGCTTTTACAGGACCAGTTAGGAAATTCCATTTTTTAATTAATAAAAGTAAATCTCTATAACTTTTTAACTTATCACCATATGATTTTACTCTTTTAGCATCATTCAATATGTTAATCATTAATTTCTTGTTGTTATCTTGATCTTTCTTCTTAATTTTTTTATCCAAGTATAAAAAATCATAAAATATTTTTACGTGGTGTTTGTAGGAATTGTTTAATCCAAAAGATAGGTGAGTAGGAACCTTGCCAATTTTAATCCATTTCTCTCTAATTGAATTAAAACTTTTAATTTTCTCAGCATTTGAGATAGACGAATGAATCAATTCTTTTAAATTATCAATGAGAACAATTTTCTCATTGTAGTTGTTTTTTAGATCAATAACTATATTTTTTTTAGAGCTAGACATAAAAATATAGCTATAAGTTAGTAATATTTTATTAACTCTAACTATTCCAAATTTTCCAACTTTCTTCTGCTTGAAGTTTAAGCATTTGCAAACCGTTTAAAATTCTTGCTCCTCTTTTTTTTGATTCATTTAAAAATAAAGTTTCAGAAGGGTTATAAATTAAATCGTAACATAGATGTTTATCATTTAATTGATCATAATTTAAATCTGGCTTATCATTTACATTAGGATATGTTCCTAGTGGTGTGCAGTTTACAATTAAATCATATTTTTCCAAACTTTCAATCTGAGTATATGCAATATGATTAACATCACTTTTTCTGGATGCAACATCAAAATTTATTTTTTTAGTTTTAATTGCATATTGAATTGCCTTTGATGCTCCACCGCTTCCAAGTATTAATACATTTTTATAATCAAACTTTTTATTAAAACTATTTATAAAACCTAAATAGTCGGTATTATATCCAACTAATTTATTTTTTAAAATTTTAATAGTATTTACTGCTCCTATGTTATTAGCTGATTCCTCAATTTCATCAAGATATCCAATAATTTTTTCTTTGTATGGTATTGTAACATTAAAGCCATTAATATTATTTAAATTAATTTTTTTAAAATCACTTATTTTATCTATGTCAAAATTTAAATACTCACAATTATCAATTTTATCATTTTTAAATTTTTGTGTAAAGTATTTTTTTGAAAATGAATAATCAATATTTCTACCTATTAATCCGTATATTTTTTTTGTCAACATAATTATTAATAAATATTGTAACTAATATTCCTAGCAAAATTAATCCAAAAGCTATATAATTGACAGAGTTTGCAATTTCAATTTGATCTAGATTATTTTTTATTTGATTCCATGGCCAAACTATGGGTAATGTACCTATTACAAAACCAATTATCAGGTGATCAAGTTGACTAGGATATTTTTTTGTCAAGTAGGTTAAAAATTTTGAAAGTATAATAAGGCCTAATACTGATCCAATGAAAAAAACAATTAGGATATTTATCATTTCATTCTCCACAATTAATTTCTGGTCATTTGGATAAAAGATGTTTGTAATCAAGTTGAAAAAATTATTTACGGAATCCACTAATAAAAGTTTATAATTGCCCAGTAAAATAAGTAAGAATGAACCAGAAAGTCCAGGAATGGTTATACCACAAATACTAATAAATCCACAGAAAAAAATAAAAACTATATTTCTATTTTCATAAAGGGGTTCACTTACGCTTAAAATTATTCCAAATACTAATCCAAAAATTAGAAATAGAGCTGATTGCAAATTTGTTTTATCCTTTCTTTTTACCAAAATATAAACTGAACCAATAATTAAACCAAAGAACACTGACCAAACTAGCAGCTCATTCTTTACTATAAAATAATCTAAAATTTTAGATGTAGTAAAATAACTTAAAATCATACCTGCAGAAATAAATAATAAAAAAAAAGCATTTATTTTTTTTAAAAATAATTTTAGTCCTTGGTCTTTGAGCACTTGATAATTTTTGTAATTCAAAGATTGAATTGAATTGATTAGATGATTATAAAAACCAATAATTAAAGAATAAAGGCCACCAGAAATTCCGGGAAGCTTATTTATTGTTCCCATTACCAATCCATGAATTAAAATCTCAATAGAATTTACATTATTCCAATCTCTACTATACTTCATTTTTTTCTGATATTTTTTCCAAAAATAATATTATAAAAAACCCAGCTATGGTACATATAATTATTGAAAATTCGCTAGTAAAGAAATTTAATGTTTCTAAAAAAATATTTTCATTAACAGAGGCTAATGGAAGTATGTTAAACACTGATCCTAAAATTAAGCCAATCATAATAATCATTGTTTTATTTTCATAGTTGGAAAGTAGCCATTTAATTACTCTGGAAAAAGCTAAGATTCCTAAAACTGCACCTAGTATAAAATTTATTATATAAATGTAAGAATCAGATCCGGTTATAAATACTGAATTTAGTTTTTCTAGAATAAATTGATATGCACCTAAAATTAACAAAATATATGATCCAGAAATTCCAGGCAAAATCATTGCCGATGAACAGATAAACCCACATAAAAAAATATAGGAATAATTTATTTGCTGATTTACAGTTACATTTTCTATTATTTGATTGATAATTACAGCTGTAATTAACAAAAGTATAAGATCTATGAATTTTAAATTTCCAGTTTTTTTTATTAGTATATAAATACTACATACGATTAACCCGAAAAAAAATGAGGTTATTTGATTCTCATAATTTTCCAGAAGGAATAAAATTAACCTACTAAAAATTGCAATACTAAGTATAATACCAAAAACTAAAAAAAATAATACATCGAATTTGTTTGGCTTAAATTTTTTTGAGAAACTTTCCTTAAAAATTTTAATATTTATATTACTTATCGCAGTTATTAAGTCCTTGTAGACACCTGTTATTAAAGCTATAGTTCCACCAGAAATACCAGGTACTAGATCAGCTATACCCATTAGCATTCCTTTAAAAGTGAGAAATAAATAATGCTTAGTAGAATTATACTTCATCGAAGTAAATCTACTAATAATTGTTTGAAATAATATTTAAGGCTTTGTTAAGATTTTCAATAGCCTTATCGTGATCATTTTTTCTTAAGTAATATTTTGCAATTGATATCCATGCCTTTTCATATAGTGGATCATTTTCAATTATCATATTTAAGTACTTAAGGGCATTATCGTAATCCTCAATTTTTTCATAGCATCTGGATAATCTGTAAAGACTAAATGAGGATTCTTTTTTAAAATTATTTAAAATTTTATAGTAATAAATAGATTTTTTAAAATCCTCTTTCTTTTCATATATCTTACCCAATTCGACATAACAAGATGAGAATGTCTCATCACTAATAATACCAAATTCATGAGCGGCTATACTCTCTTTTATTTTATTTTTTTTAAAATATAATTTTCCAATTTCATACCATGCATGAGCTGAGTAGGGATTTTTTTCTAAAAATTTATTTAAAAAACTAATCGCTTCGTCATCTTTTAATGAAAGATTGTAGCATGAGATTAATTTATCAAAGTAGTTTTTATCCTCAGGATAGATTTTTAGAATTTTAATTAGTACCCTGATAGATTTTTCATAATTTTCTAAATTCATATAATTTTTAAGTAATAAATCCAATACAAAGAAGCTTAACTGATCACTTTTTGGAATATCTTTTAATATTGATATTGATTCTTTATATTTTTTAAGTTTTGTCAAAATTTTACATTTTTGAAAAAGAAGATCTTGACTATTTTTATTTATGCTTAACATATAATCAATTAAATCATATGATTCGGTTATTTCACCTTTTAATATTAAAATTTCAGAGTATAAAATATTGATATTGATTGAGTTAGGGTACAAACTATTTCCTAACGCAACAGCTTTTTCTGCCATCATTATGTCCCCTTCATTAAAATAATAGAGAATTATTTCTTCAACTTCGTCAGTATCAAGAAAGATAGACGAATCATCTGAAATCATCTTTTCAAATTTCTTAATTAAATTACTACTATCGCTGTACATATAAATTTGAACTAAATTTATATACTTACTCCCATGCTAATTTTTTTTCAGATGAAGTTTATCAAATACTTATTAACATTTTTAAATGGAATTAAGGATACTTAATATTATTTTACATCCCTTTTTAATCTCTTTTTCAGAAATATTTAGCGGTGGCGTTATTCTAACAGCTTTTTTTTCATATAGCAGCCAAAATAAAATTAATCCATTATCTAATGATTTTAAAACCAATTGATTTGCTAATTTTTCATTTTTTAAAATCAACGCAATCATTAATCCTTTGCCTCTTATTTCTTGAATGTGTGGGTGTTTGAGTAAACTTCTAAATAACCTCTCTTTATGTAATGTTTTTTCAGAAAGTCTCTCTTTCAAAATAATTGATAAACTTTTAAAACCAGCAGCTGCAATTACAGGATGTCCACCAAACGTAGTTATATGTCCCAATATTGGATTTTTTTGGAACTTATTCATGAAAGATTTTTTAGTAATCATAGCGCCAACAGGAAACCCCCCGCCTAATGCCTTTCCGAGCAATAAAATATCTGGTGAAATACCAAAATGTTCAAATGCAAATAATTTTCCGGTCCTCCCCAATCCTGTTTGAAGTTCATCTAATATTAATAATGCACCAACTTCTTTACATCTTTTTTTGATTTTCTTTAAATAATTGTTCTTAGGTAAAATAAAACCAGCCCCACCTTGTATTGTCTCTAGTATTACACAGGCTGTATTTTCATCAATTAAATTTAAATTGGAATCATTATAGTTCAAATAATTGATATTACTTAAAAGTGGACGGTAAGCTCTTTTTCTTTTCTCATATCCAGAAACACTTAGAGATCCATGTGTACTTCCATGATAAGAATTTTTGGAGGAAATGATTTTTGATCTTCCAGTAATTCTTTTACATAGTTTTAAAGCGGCTTCAACTGCTTCAGTTCCTGAATTTGTAAGATATACAGAGTTTAAATTTTTAGGTAAGTTTTCAACCAATAAACCACATAAATTTATACTAGGTTCAAGTGCAAATTCGCCATATACCATTACATGAGAGTATTTTTTTAACTGGTTTACTGTAGCTTTGATTACTCTTTTATCAGAATGACCTAGATTACAAACAGATACTCCTGCTACAAAGTCTAAGTATTTTTTCTTTTTATCATAGATGTAAGATCCCTTGGCCTTTACAACTTCTATTCCCAGAGGTTTAGGTACAATTTGAGCTTGGAAGTCCTTAAAATTATTAATCAAAATTTTCTTTTTCTGAAATTCGTTCATTAAATCTATCTATAAATCCAAATAGTTTCTTTTCATTTTCTTCAAGTTTTGATTCCGGATAAAGAGTGCCTTCTGGCTGATTTAAAAACATAATATCATCTATTCCATTATCTTTAAATGAAATTAATATAGAACTCGCTATTGCCTTATCAATTCCTATTAAATCATAGTTATCATCATACATATAATATATTAGTTCAGCATTTTTGTCAATTTTAATTTTACTTAATTCATTATCAACGATTTTTCCAAATAATCTAATTCCTTTCATTTGATTAAAATTATTACCTAGGCCTAGTGTATCAATTTCAACAATAAAACTATTGTTTGAGATTTTAATTGAGTCTATTACATTCCTATCTAAATCCTCTTTTAATATAATTTCATCTCCACTTATTTGACTGTTACCATCCCATATAACTGGATTTATTTTATTTATTTCATTTTCACTTAATATTTGAATTTGTCTCTTAGTTAAATCATTTCTACTTAAAGTTGTTAATCCTTCCGATTTATCAATTTTAATTTTATCAGATTTTCCACTCATTGATCCTTTAACAAATCTGACATTGTAATATCCAATAACTTTTCTGTTTTGAGAAGCACCTAATGATATTAATGTATCTGCCTTTATAAAAAGGGAATCAGTTTTTGTAATATTTATTGCCACTGGATTTTTTGTTATAAGAGCTGAATCCAATTCTTCAAATACTTCTGCATATTCACCTTTAATAATTAAATTTTCTTTTTCATCAATAATTTTTATGTTCCTGGATGCACTGGCATATTTTTTATTTTCATCAAAAAAAATACTATCTCCAAAAATTGTTCTAGTCTCACTATTAACTTTAGCATCTTTTTTAAAAACCCCTATTTTCTTTTGTGGATCATAAAAACCTTCATTACAAAAGATCGTGTAATCATCAGTGATGATTGTTGAAAATTTGTAAAAGAGTGTAATTTCTGAACTGAGGAAATAATCCATCATATTGGATCTAATCTTATAATCAGGATTTTCTACAATTACATTTTCTTTAAACTCATATTTTTTTTTATCAATAAAATATTTACCCTCCTTACTTTTTATCGTTGATACGCTATCAATTATTTTTCCATTTTTATTAAAATAAATTTCATTTGAATTTCTATCGAAGAAAAGAACATTTGAATTTAGCTCCATTTCATCATTAATGAATTTAACTGACCCATAACTTGAAAATTTTTTGGTTAAACCATCATAGTTTAATGAATCACAAAAAAGGTTTATTGAATCACCTTGTTGAACGTGAACATTCCCAGTAGCAATAAAGGAGTTCCTTTTTTGAAAAAAAATGGATTTTTTAGAAAAAATGTCCATATTATCATGTGTTAAATGAACTTTTTTATTTTCACTTTCATTAAGTATATTACCATCAGGGTATAATGATTGGTTTCGATCAAATGATCCAGCGCTCTTAATAACAATATTTTTCTCCTGTGATATGGAGCTAACTGAAAAAAAAATTAGAGTTAGTAGATAAAAATATTTATTTCTATACAAAGATTGTTTGTGTTCTGTCAGGTCCAACGGAAACTATTTTAATTTTAACATTTAAACTTTCCTCTAGGAAATTAATATAATTTTTAAAATTTTTAGGTAAATCAGTGAACGATTTTATTTTAGTGATATCTTCCTCCCAACCACTAATTTCCTCATAAATTGGTTCAATATTTCCATCCTCGATGGAATAAGGTAAATAATCTATAGTTTCTCCTCTATACTTATATTTTGTACATACTTTTATTCTATCAATTCCTGAAAGTACATCACCTTTCATCATTATTAATTCTGTAACTCCATTTACAGTTATTGAATGTTTTAGTATAACTAAGTCCAACCATCCGCATCTTCGCGGTCTTCCAGTTGTAGCTCCAAATTCATTACCTATTTTGGCCATTCTTTCTCCAATTTCATCCTTAAGCTCAGTAGGAAATGGACCACTACCAACTCTGGTAGTATAAGCTTTAAAAATTCCAAAAACATTATTTATTTTATTTGGAGCTATTCCAAGGCCAGTGCAGGCTCCTGCTGCAGTTGTGTTCGAAGATGTCACATAAGGATAGGTACCAAAATCAATATCAAGTAAGGATCCTTGTGCTCCTTCACCCAATATTTTTTTTCCATTATTTAAAGATTCATTTAAATAATGTTCACTATCAATAAATCTTAATGATTTTATAAAATTTATTGAATTAGTAAATTCTTCAATTAATTTATTAATATCAAAATCTATATCAACGTTAAAATTATTTATTAAGTTAAGATGCTTATTTGTTAAAGTATTAAATTTATCTTCCCAACCATCAAGCTCTAAATCTCCAATCCTAAGTCCATTTCTTCCAGTTTTGTCCATATATGTAGGACCAATGCCTTTGAGTGTGGAGCCAATTTTTTTCTTTCCTTTGGAAAGCTCTGAAGCTTTATCTATTAAACGATGAGTTGGCAGGATTAAATGAGCTTTTCTTGATATTAATAGTTTATTACTCAGATCAACATTCAATTCTTTTAATTTCTCAATTTCTTCTTTAAAAATTACTGGATCAATGACAACTCCATTACCAATGACATTAATTTTATTTTCATGAAAAATTCCAGAGGGAATAGTATGTAAAACATGTTTAATTCCATCAAACTCCAGAGTATGGCCTGCATTTGGACCTCCTTGAAATCTTGCAATTATATTATAATTGTTAGTTAAAAAATCAACAATTTTCCCTTTTCCCTCGTCACCCCATTGGAGACCTAGTATTAAATCAATTTTCATTTTTTTTCTTTAGTCGCATAAAAATATAAAGAGTGCTTATCAACATTAATATTGAAAATATCTTCAATACTTTCTTTGATGTGCTGAATTCTAGGGTCACAGAATTCAATTACTTCACCAGTGTCAGTTAAAATAATATGATCATGTTGTCTATCAAAATACGACTTTTCATAATGAGCTTGGTTTGATCCAAATTGATGTTTTCTAACTAAGTGACATTCAAGTAGTAATTCAATTGTATTGTATAAAGTAGCCCTACTTACTCTGTATTTTTTCTGTTTCATCAATGAGTAAAGTGATTCGATATCAAAGTGATCATTCAAATCATAAATCTCTTTTAATATTGCATATCTCTCAGGTGTTTTTCTATGTGACTTGGAATCGAGGTATTTTGAGAAAACATCTTTTACAACTTGTTGATTATTTTTGATTTTTTCGGTCATTATAAATTCTTATCTAAATTAAATATTAATCTCTAACTGCTTTATAAACTCCCTTAATTTTTTTTATTCTTTGAATCAGTTTATCAATTATTTTTTTGTTTTTAACTCTTAGAGTTATCGATCCTTTAAATACATCACCTTCAGTATCAAAGGACATTTTTCTCATATTGATACTTAAGTTATCTGAAATTATGGTGGTTATTTTATTTACTAAACCAATATTATCGATTCCAACAATTTGAATTGTTGATGTATAATCATGTTGAGTGGAATCAATCCATTTTGATTTCAATATTCTGTAGGCAAATTTTGATTGTAAGCTTAGGGCATTTTTACAATCAGATTTGTGAACTTTAATACCTTCATTTATCGTAACAAAACCAAAAACTTTATCTCCTGGCAGAGGTCTACAACAATTTGATAAAGTATAATCAAGTCTTTCATCTTCATTGCCAAAAACAAGTTGATCATATTTTGTATTAATTTCATCATCTTGTTTTTTAATGGGTTTATCCGATACTTTTCTCCTAAAAAATTTGATTATTGCGTTTTGAGAATTTGCATATTTCTTCAAATCACTGTTATCAATTGTTCCAATTCCAATTCTATAAAATAGATCTAGTGATGTTTGAAGATTAAAGAATGTTTGAATTTTATTAACATTGTTTTCATTGAATGTGATTTTCAATTGTTTTAACTTTCTTCTCAATATTTCTTTACCTTCTTCGGCTATTTTCTTTTTATTTTCTTTAATTGAGGATCTTATTGCTGACTTTGCTTTTGATGTGATTACAAAATCAAGCCAACTGGCACTAGGTTTTGAGTTATTACTTTTAATAATTTGAACCTGCTCACCACTACTCAATTTATAGCTTAAAGGAACAATTTTTCCATTAACTTTAATTCCTCTAGTTTTCAATCCTAGTCCTGAATGAATATGAAAAGCAAAATCTAAGGCTGTTGATCCTTTTGGTAAAGATTTTAAATCACCCTCTGGTGTAAATACAAAAATTTCATCAGCATATAAATTTAACTTGAAATCTTCTACGAAATTAACTGCACTAGAGTCTGGGTTTTTTAAAACTTCCTGCAATCTATTTAACCAAATTTCAAGTCCACTTTCTTTATCATCTCCTAATTTGTATTTATAATGAGCAGCATACCCTCTCTCAGCAATTTCATGCATTCTAGTTGATCTAATTTGAACTTCTATCCATCTTTTATTTGGACCTACAACAGTAATGTGTAAGGCTTCATATCCATTTGATTTAGGTGTTGATATCCAATCCCTTAATCTAGTAGGGTTTGGTCTGTATACATCTGTTACAATTGAATAAATCTTCCATGCAATTAGTTTTTCTAATACTGGTTTTGCATCATAAATAATTCTTACTGCAAATCGGTCATAAACTTCATCAATGTTTATGTTTTTTTTAAGCATTTTATTTCTAATGGAATAGATTGATTTACTTCTACCATTAATTTTAAAATCTAATTTTTCTGTTTTTAATTTTTCAGAAATTTTTCTAGCAAAATTTCTTATGTATAGATTTTGATTGTCTTTCGTTTTTTCAAGATTATTTTTTATGTCATTAAATAATTCTGGTTCAGTGTATTTTAAACTAAGATCTTCCAATTCATTTTTAATTTCATACAGACCAATTCTGTGTGCAATAGGTGCATAGATATAAAGTGTTTCAGATGCAATTTTTAACTGTTTTTCCTCGGACAAAAAATCCAAGGTTTTCATATTATGCAATCGATCAGCAATTTTTATCAAGATTACTCTAATATCATCGTTCAATGTCAAAAGCATTTTTCTAAAATTCTCAGCTTGTATTGATAATATCTTCTCCTTTTTTAATTTGGATATTTTAGTTAATCCATCAACAATTTTTGCAATTTCCTGACCGAAGATTTCCTCAATCTTATTAATTGAATATCTTGTATCTTCAACAACATCATGTAATAGTGCAGATGCTATGCTTGGAGCGTCAAGACCTATTTTAGACGCAACAATTTTTGCAACAGAAATAGGGTGAAAAATATATGCTTTTCCTGATTTTCTAATTTGATCGCTGTGAGCATCAATAGCAATATCTAATGCTTTTCTAATTAAAACTTTATCATTTTCACTTAAGGTTTGATAACTTAATTTTAATAAACTCTTGTATTCACGAGCAATTTGAAGGTTTACAGTCTTGTTAGCTGTTGTAAAATCCATTAATTAAATTTAAGAGAATTTTCTCTGATTAATGGCTTCGTAAAGAATAATTCCAGTTGAAACTGATAAATTTAATGAATCAACATTACCAAACATCGGGATATTTATTAGATTATCACATTCAGATAATAACTCATCATTAATTTTTGATTTTTCAGGACCCATTATTAAAGCGCATCTTTTATTATAATCAACATCCTTATAAATTATACTAGATTCAATATGAGCTCCATAAATTTTAAAATTATTTTTTTTTAAAAAATTGATTGCTTCAGTCGCAGTTAATTGAAAAATATTTAAAGAAAAAATTGATCCTAAACTCGCTCTAATAGTATTTGGGTTATATACTTCAGTGTGAGAGTCAGTAATTATAATATTTTTAAACCCACACGCTTCAAAAGTTCTCATAATTGCTCCAATATTTCCTGGTTTCTCTGGGTTTTGTAGAACCAAAAAAAAATCATCTTTATCAATTTTTAAATCTGATATTTTTGAGGGTTTATAATTTACTATAGCAAAAATTCCTTCACTTTCCCTGTAGATAATTTGCTCAATTAATTCACGGGTTATAAGATTTATTTTTAAATCTTTGATACTTAAACTTTGTAATTTATCTTTAAGGACAAAAATTTGATCAATAGTAAAATTCGAATTTTTACAATGCTGAATTTCTCTAAAGCCTTCTACAATAAATTTCTTTTCTCTTTTTCTAAAATTAGATTTAGATATTAGCTTTTTTGCATATTTAAATAATGAACTCTCTTTACTTGAAATTTTATTGATCATATTGATTATATAAAACTAAGCAAAATCACATATCTTTGAAAAGTAATTTTCCATGAAAAAAATATATTTTGATAATGCTGCTACAACTGAAATATCTAAAAAAGTAATTTCAGAAATGATGAAGGCTATGAAAGTTAATTATGGTAATCCATCATCAACTCACTCACATGGAAGAAACTCGAAAGCAATTTTAGAATTATCTAGAAAAACTATCGCTGAGAAATTTAATGTCAACCCTAAAGAAATTATTTTTACATCTGGAGGTACCGAGTCTAATAACATGATAATTAAAGCTGTTGTAACAGCTCAAAATATAGAAAGAATTATTAGTACTAAAATTGAACATAAAGCAGTTTTAAACTCAATTGAATCAATCGCAAAAGAAAGAGACATCAAAATTTTATTTTTAGATGTAGATGAATTCGGTCTTCCAAATAAACAGCAGCTAATAGAATATTTGGAGAACTCTAATAAAAAAACTTTAGTTAGCTTAATGCACATAAATAACGAGACTGGAACAATGATAGATTTAGAGGAATTTGGAAAAATTTGTAAATCAAATAATTCTTTATTTCATAGCGATACTGTTCAGACAATTGGACATTACAACATAGATTTGCATAAGATTAATATCGATTTTATTACCTGTTCTGCGCATAAATTCCATGGACCTAAAGGTGTAGGATTTGCTTACATAAAAAATGGACAAACAGTAAAACCATTTATTGAGGGTGGAGCCCAAGAAAGAGGTTACAGAGGAGGAACAGAAAGTATACACAACATTGTTGGTTTGAAAACTGCAATTGATATTTCATATGAAAACTTAGAAAATGATTCAAAAAAAGTAACAGAATTAAAAGATCATTTTATCAAATCAGTTATGGAAAGAATTCCTGAAACTAAGATAAATGGAAAACACAATATAAATGAATCTTCATACGCAATTTTAAATTTATG
>ENA-OSEY01000314-OSEY01000314.1-marine-metagenome-genome-assembly--contig:-NODE-314-length-35728-cov-5.244593_pt1 | contig 35728 bp, 36 predicted proteins | sample MGYA00248465_ERZ534230 | MGnify/ENA primary metagenome ERZ534230 (study PRJEB26409, sample SAMN06344110) | marine metagenome | isolation source: Sea water from surface | place: Atlantic Ocean:Southern... | reverse complement strand
ACAAGATGTAGTTTTATACCTTCATGGAGGACTGTTTCTGCTTGGAGCAGCTTTTGCACTTAAAAGAGGAGCGCATGTAAGAGTTGATATCTTTTATCGAAATTTTAGCGACTCTAGAAAGGCTCTAGTTGATTTGATTGGAAACTTGATCTTTCTTCAGCCTGTTTGCTGGGTTATTCTTTTTTATTCTTGGGGTTATGTTGAATTCTCATGGAGAATTATGGAGGTATCAGCTGAACCTGATGGTCTACCATTTGTATATATCCAAAAGTCCTTGCTTATAGCAGTTGCACTGTTACTAGCTATTCAGAGCTTTTCAGAAATAATAAAGTCTGCTCTAAAGATTAAAAATGGTTGAGTTCATACCTCTGCTAATGTTTGGTGTTATATGCCTAGTTTTACTGGCAGGATTTCCTGTAGCCTTCTCGTTGGCAGGCACAGCATTGATTTTTGCTGGAGTAGGTATTTTGACGGGAACATTTGAGAGTGCTTTTCTAGGGGCAATACCAAATAGACTATATGGAGATATGACCAACATGACATTAGTAGCGGTGCCATTATTTGTCTTCATGGGGGTTCTTCTAGAGAAATCGAATCTTGCCCAGGATTTACTGAGTAATATGTCAGAGGTTATAGGTGGCTTCAGAGGTAGTCTTGCTATTGCAGTTATATTTGTTGGAGCTCTGATTGCTGCTAGCACTGGAATTGTGGGTGCAACAGTGATTGCTATGGGTTTAATTTCGCTCCCCATAATGCTCTCAAGACAATATGATCCAAGTCTTTCTGCTGGAACAATTTGCGCAACTGGTACCCTAGGACAAATCATCCCGCCTTCAATTGCTCTCGTAATTTTAGGAGATGTTCTTTCTGCTGCTTATCAGCAATCTCAATTAAGTATCGGCAATTTTTCTGCAAGAACAGTATCTGTTGGTGACTTATTTATGGGAGCTCTTATACCAGGAATAATATTGGTCTTGTGTTATGCGCTCTATGTCATAGTTAGAGCATATCTTTCTCCGCAGATGGCTCCCTCTCAGGATGCAGAAATTATTGAAGGAAGATGGAAAATTATGCTGACCTCTCTGCTTCCCCCCTTCGTTCTCATTACTTCAGTGCTAGGTTCGATTCTTTTGGGTATAGCTACACCAACTGAAGCTGCGGGTGTTGGTGCCCTAGGAGCAATATTCTTAGCTCTGAGTAAAAGGAGCTTGAATAGAAAGAATATTTCAGAAGCAGTTGAAACAACAACAGAAATAACTGCAATGGTTTTCATGATTCTTCTAGGGTCTTCTATATTCTCACTAGTGTTTAGGGGCTTTGGAGGTGATGACCTAATTACAGGTATATTTACTGAACTGCCGGGGGGTGCTTTTGGTGCTGTTCTTGTAGTAATGATAATAATATTTTTGCTTGGTTTTATTTTAGATTTTATTCAAATCACTCTAGTGGTGGTTCCAATAGTTGGTCCAGCACTGTTGATGCTGGGTGTTGATCCTATTTGGCTTGGCATCATGATTGCCATTAATCTTCAAACTTCTTTCTTAACCCCACCTTTTGGATTTGCATTATTTTACTTGAGGGGTGTTGCTCCTGATAACTTGGCGACAAGAGATATTTACAGAGGTGTTGTTCCATTTATTTGTATTCAAATTGGATTATTAATTGCTTTGGCAATTTTTCCTCAATTAGTCACTGCTCTTCCTCAAGCGGTCTATGGGAACTAGTCTTTGATCAAATGAGCAATTTTATCTGCTCGGTAGGAAGACCTGACTAGAGGCCCCGAAGCTACTTCTTTAAAACCAATATCTAGAGCCAATTTCTTCATATATAGAAATTCTTCAGGAGAATACCATCTCTCGACTGGCAAGTGATTAATAGTAGGTCTCATGTATTGGCCGAGAGTTAAAACATCAACACCTGCAGATCTTATGTCATTAAATGATTCTAATAATTCATCTTCGCTTTCTCCCAAACCTAACATTAAACTGGTCTTAGAAATTGTTTTAGGAGAGTATTTCTTTGCATAAGCAAGAACCTCTAGAGTCTGTTCATAGCCAGCTCTATGATCTCTTACCTGATGAGTTAGTCTATTAACAGTTTCAAGGTTTTGAGCAAAGACCTCTACATTAGAATCTAATAATGTTTCTATAGATTCTCTTTTGCCCAAGAAATCCGGTACGAGGGCTTCAATAATTACCCCCGGCGCTTTCTTTTTTATTGATACAACTGTTTGAGCAAAATGCATTGCTCCACCATCTTCCAAATCATCTCTGTTTACTGAGGTCAAGACAGCATACTTCAAATTCATCTGGGCAATTGAATTTGCAACCTTTTCTGGCTCCTTCCCATCGATTTGACCTTTGGGATTGCCAGTATCCACTGCACAAAATTTACATGCTCTAGTGCAAACAGAGCCCAAAAGCATAAAAGTTGCCGTGCCATGACTCCAACATTCTTGTATGTTCGGGCACATTGCCTCTTCGCAAACTGTGTGAAGCTTTTTATGCGAAACTATTTCTTTTAACTCTCTAAATTTTGGAGAGTTTTGTGATTTGATTCTGAGCCATTTTGGCTTTCTTTCAATAGGAGTGTGTTTATTTGAATTAGGCTTGATACCATTTTTAATGGCAATAACACCATTTTCTTTTATTGTTTTAGTCGGTATCAAGTTATCCATTACGCTACTTTTAAACTATTGTCTCTAATCAGATCAGTCAGGTCTTCCTTGATTTGATTCATGGTAATATCAGTGAAATCGGTGACCTGCACAACATCAAGTGATTCAATCCCACAAGTTACAATCCCATTGTAAGGTGTTAAGTCCATATCAATATTGAGGCTTATACCATGGTAACAAAGGCCGCGCTTTATCTTTAGTCCTATAGAAGCAATTTTCTTTCCTGCAACATATATACCAGGAGCACCCCCTTTTCTCTCTGCTTTAATTTCGTACTTTAATAGCAGACTTATAATAATATTCTCTAGTTCGCAAATGAACCGCTTTGGACCCCAACCTAATCTTTTAAGATTGATTAAGAAATAGATCATAAGCTGACCCGGTCCATGATAAGTCACTTGTCCGCCTCTATCTGTCCTAACTACTGGAATGTCATCATTAAATAAAATATTTTCCTCTGAGGCGGCATGACCAAGTGTATAAACTGGGTCGTGCTCAGCAAACCAGATTTCATCTAAATCTACCTCAGATCTTTTATCTGTAAATTGTTTCATCCGCTCCCATGCAACAGAGAAATCAATAAGATCTAGATGTTTTATCTCAACATCTTTCAATCTAATTCCCTCGTATCTATGTAAGCCTTCTCAGAAATTCTATGATAGTTGATAACCTCCTTTTTAAATGCTGTATACGATTTATAAACTTTTTGTGCCATTGGATCGTCCTCAATAAAGTCTTGCATTACATCGTCGCTAATTCTTCTCAGTTCAATAAGAACACTATCTGGAAGTTTTCTTAAATCGACACCATGCTTATTAATAAGTTCGGTCAAGGCCTTATTGTTTCTTGCTGTATATTCATCAAGCATTTCTTGATTTGCTGATTTTGCTGCGTACTTAATTATAGCTTTCAAGTCATCGGGTAGAGACTCGTAAGCATCCTTGTTAATAATAATTTCTAGCGTTGAACCTGGTTCATGCCATCCTGGATAATAGTAATAATCTGAGACTTGATGGAATCCAAAGGTAAGGTCATTATAAGGCCCAACCCATTCAGCAGCGTCCACTACGCCTTGTTGTAAAGATAAGAATATTTCATTACCCGGTAAAGTGACCGTTTCTGCACCTGCTCTAGTGAAAACTTCTCCTGCCAAACCAGGTATCCTCATCTTTAAGCCCTTTAGGTCTTCTAAAGAGTTTATTTCTTTCTTGAACCAACCAGCCATCTGTACTCCCGAATTTCCTCCAGCTAGAGGGATTAGATTAAATGGGGCATAAGCCTCTTCCCATAGCTCCATCCCACCACCATAGTGCAACCACCCATTCATCTCTTGAGCAGTTAGACCGAAAGGTACTGCAGTGAAAAATTGTGAGGATTTTACTTTACCTGTCCAATAATAAGACGCCCCGTGTCCAAGTTGCACATTTCCCTGCGAAACAGCATCAAAAACACCAAGAGCTGGGACGAACTCACCGGCACCATAAACTTTTATTTGCATTCTTCCACAAGTCATTTCATCAACATATTTCGAAAAGTTTTCAGAAGCCATGCCAAGTCCAGGAAAATTTTTTGGCCATGTTGTGACCATAGTCCATTTGTAAGTCCTTTCGCCAGTTGAAAAGCAAGAACCGTCTTCGGTCACAGTATCTTCGTTTTCGGAACAAGAAATAATCAATATTGAGTAAACTAGGACCAGTATCTTTTTCATAATCTTTCCTTTTTAAATTGTTTGCAGTTTAGCGTATGAAACCATTAGCCATTTGGTATTACTACTATCAAAATTGACTTCTACTCTTGCATTAGAGCCTTCTCCTTCATAATTAAGAATAACTCCTTCTCCAAAGGCTTCATGGTGGACTCGCTGACCTAATTTGAATTCAGTTTCAGGAATTTCGCCAGACAAAGCTTTGGATGATTTTTTTGGCGCCCTCGTAACATTACCTCCCGTTCTCACCTCAAGGGTCAACTCTTCTGGAATTTCCCGCAAAAACCTTGAGGCAGGATTAAAACTTTCGGAACCATATAAATTTCTCATCTCTGCATGAGTTATAAATAACTTTTCCATAGATCTCGTCATACCTACATAACACAGACGTCTTTCCTCTTGTAATTGACTAGGGTCCTCAACAGACAATTTATGGGGAAATAATCCTTCTTCAAATCCACTTATAAATACCAAAGGAAATTCAAGTCCTTTGGCAGAATGTAAAGTCATCAATTGTATGGCTGATTCATGTTCAGAGGCCTGCGTCTCACCGGCATCAAGCGCAGCATGATCTATAAAAAGTTTTAGGGCAGTTTCTTCAAGATCATCCAATGAATCAGGTTCAAAATCCCTCGCTGCGCCTACCAATTCCGACAAGTTCTCGACTCTTGTTCTCCCTTTTTCTCCAGCTTCCTTTTGGTGATATTCAATAAGACCGCTTCTTTGAATCGTCATATCAACAATCTCTCGAAGATTTAAATCTCTTGTATCTTCTTCCAAACTATTGAAACTGGACATAAAACCTTGAATTGCTTGAGCAGCCCTTGCAGGTAAGAGGTCATTCTCAAGTAAATCTTCACATGCTTTCCAAAGAGATAATCCTTTCTCAGAAGCTTTAGCCCTAATCACATCAATTGTTTTAGCCCCAATGCCTCTGGGTGGAATATTGATGACTCTCTCAAATGCAGCATCATCTTCCCTGCCATAAATTAATCGAAGATAGCTCATTGCATTTTTTATTTCAGCCCTTTCGTAGAATCTTAATCCCCCGTATATTTTATATGGCAAAGAATCTCTCAGGATAGCTTCCTCAAGAACACGAGACTGCGCATTGGATCTATACAAAATAGCAACCTCATCAAGGCTTCTACCTTGACTGATCCAATTTTGAATACTTCCAACTATGTATCTTGCTTCATCATCCTCGTTATAGGCAGAGTAAATAGATATTGGCTCGCCTTCTTTCTGATCTGTCCATAATTCTTTCCCCATTCGTCCTTGATTATTTTTAATTACTGAATTGGCTGCATTCAAGATGACCGATGTAGATCTGTAGTTTTGCTCAAGCCTTACTATTTCAGTTTCACTAAAGTCCTTCGTAAATCGATTTATATTCTCACTCTTAGCCCCCCTCCATCCATAGATTGATTGATCATCATCCCCTACAGACATAAAGTTAGCTCCGCCTTCAGCTAAAAGTTTCAGAAATTGGTATTGGACTTCATTTGTATCCTGGAATTCATCCACCAAAATATAGCTAAATCTTCTTTGATAATGCGCCAAGACCTCTTGATTAGTTTTAAGTAACAAATAAACCCTAAGCAAAAGCTCACCGAAATCAACAAGACTCTCTCGTTCACATAACTCCTCATAAGTTTTATAAATTCCGGTCATTTTTTCAGCAAAATAATCATCCGAAGTATCAACATCTTTTGATCTTTTGCATTCATCTTTCTGCTTATTGATGAACCACTGTATTTGCCTAGGAGGCCATTTGGTATCATCTAAACCCATTGATTTTACAACCCTCTTGATAACTCGGTATTGATCTTCGGAATCAAGAATAGAAAACTCCTTCCTGAGTCCAGCCTCCTCCCAATGAGTCCTTAAAAGCCTATGGCTTATGCCATGAAAAGTGCCACACCAAAAATTACCCATCTCCTCTTGAACAATTCCTTCAATTCTTCCTCGCATTTCTCGTGAAGCTTTGTTTGTAAATGTTACGGTTAAAATAGAATGTGGGTTTACATTTTTTGCCTTTATTAGCCAGGCAACCCTATGAGCTATTACCCTAGTCTTTCCAGAGCCTGCTCCTGCTAAAACAAGGAGATTTTTAGACTCTGAAGTTACGGAGTTACGTTGAGGCTCATTAAGATTCTCAAATATTTCTGATACATCCACACGCATATTTTAACTAAGAATTGTTTTTCAATCTCTAATATTCATGAAGATGTTTTAACTTAGAAAGGGTTATTTATTTCCTTAAATAATCTATGAATATATTGTGGTTTAGGTATCATTAAAATATGGAAGATGCAGAAAAGTTTTTCGCTACTTATTGCGATTTTGTAACTAAAGTTACAAGTGGTCCGAGCTTAAAAATTGAAGATCTGAAGACTTCATTAGATGAGATTCAGGAAAATTCAAATATTGATGTGCCAAGATTATTAACCGCTGCACTTGGTTTAGGCAGCGAAACAGGTGAATTTGTAGAAATTGTAAAAAAAATGGTTTTGCAAGGTAAGCCGGCTGATAAAGATAACATATTTCATATGAAAAGAGAGTTAGGCGATGTTATGTGGTATTGGGCAACTGCCTGTATGTCCCTTGGACTTGATCCTGTAGAAGTCATAAAAGAAAATCAGAAGAAACTAGAAGCTAGATATGGAGACCAATTTACCATCGACCAAAGCGAAGTTCGTGCAGAAGGAGATCTGTAGTTAGTAAATTCTAGATACTGAAGTCCTTTCCTCAGTCGATAGATCAGACCTTTTCAAATCTAATGTTTTCCAGACATCATCCAAAGCTTCAAGGAAATGATCTATATCCCCAGCTTCATGGCGTGGGGTAATAGTAACTCTAAAACGTTCATCTCCCTTCGGTACAGTAGGATAAAAAATTGGCTGAATATATATACCATGCTTTTCAAGTAGCATATTGGCTGCTTCTTTACAAAGCCTAGGATCATAAAGATGAATAGGGATGATATGACTATCATTTTCTAAAAAAGGAATTTCCAAATCAGTTAAACCTTTTCTTATTCTAGCTGAATTATGTCTAATATTTTCCCTAAGGTCTTCGGCTTTCTTGGCAATATTGATTGCAGTAATGGAAGCAGCCGCGATAGAAGGATTCATTGAAGAAGTGAAAATGAAGCCAGGAGCAAAACTTCTTATGTAATCAATGATATCTGAATTTGCTGCCACATATCCTCCCATCTGTCCAAATGATTTCGATAAGGTTCCATTGATAATATCAATATCTTGATCTAATCCTTTCTCTGCCGTGATGCCCCTTCCTTCTGGCCCATATAGTCCAACAGAATGTACTTCATCAAGATAAGTTAGGGCATTGTACTTTCTTGCGATCTCAATAATTTTCTGGAGTGGAGACCTCAGACCCTCCATCGAATAAAGGGATTCAAAAACAATAATTTTTGGTGAATTTGCATTGGCAGTCTTGAGGAGCTCTTCAAGATGCTCGGTGTCATTGTGCCTGAATATATGAGTAACTACGTCAGCATTTTTAATGCCCTGAATCAAAGATGCATGATTAAGCTCATCTGAAAAGACTTCTACACCCTCCATGTTTTTACACAAAGTCCATAAAGTAGATTGATTAGCTGTATAGGCGGATGGAAAGAGAAGAGCTGATTCTTTTTGGTGAAGCTCGGCCAATAAGTTCTCAAGGTCGACATGATAAGTAGATGTTCCTGATATGTTTCTTGTGCCACCAGAACCTGTTCCTAGTTGATTTATCACTTCAACTGAAGTCCTTGTGACTTGCGGATGTTGGCTTAAATTTAAATAATCATTACTACACCAAACTTCAACCTCTCTCTCTTTTCCCTCGAAACGTTCGGTGGCCTTAGGAAAACTTGATTTATTGCGATTTATTGCTCTGAATTTTCTATAGAGCCCTTGTGATTTTAATGAAATTAACTCGTCCGAGAAGAATTTTTTATAGTTCATGAATTAATTGATGATAAAAGTTAAAATATTCTGGTAGAGCGACGTGCATTGTAGCGGCGTGTATTGTAAATGAATACAATTTTGTGTGTGTTCTTAAGAATTATTCTCATTTAGTTTTAAATTTGAAAACCCTAAAAATAGTCTCAAGGAAAAGTCCACTTGCCAGAATACAGGCAAAGCTCGTGGCAAAAGTAATTAGGAATGAATTTCCCAATATCAACTTAGAGCATACTTACAAGAGCACGATTGGAGATGCCGACTTAACAACACCGCTAAATAAAATGCCAGATATTGGTGTATTTACCAATGACATAAGAAATGACTTGCTCAACGGAGAGGCAGATATAGCTGTTCATTCTTGGAAGGATCTGCCTGTGGACCTAGAAAAGGGTACAAAAATAAGCGCCACTATCGACAGAGCTGACACAAGAGATATGATTTTCATAAAAGAAGAAAGTTTAGGTAAACAAAAGTTATCTATATTGAGCTCATCTCCCAGAAGAGAAAAGAATTTATCTCTCTTTTTACCACTTGCTCTGCCTTTCAAGTCGAATATCTCATTTAAAGATGTACGTGGAAATATTCACACAAGACTAAAAAAGCTTATTGAAGGTGATGATGATGGTCTTGTAGTTGCTAAAGCTGCAATAGAAAGACTCATAGAACTAAATGATGATGAATTCTTTGACGATAAAAAAGAATTACTCAAAATCATAGAGAATCTTAAATGGATGGTTTTACCAATTTCACAAAATCCATGTGCTGCGGGTCAGGGAGCTCTGGCAATAGAATCAAGAGAAGGCGATAGTGAAGTTGATAAGATCATGAAAAGTATTAATAACCTATCAATTTTTGATGAGGTGGAAAAAGAAAGAAATTTATTAAAATCATTTGGAGGGGGTTGTCATCAAAAAATAGGAGTTACATATGAAACTATAGACAGCTCATATCTTTTAACGATTAAGGGAGAAACAGAAGACGGGGAAGAAATTTCTAAACGTGAGCTTCAGAAAGATCACGAAGATTATTTTAAATTTATTGATGAAGAGAACTATTTTCCTCTAACAAAAGATGAGCAAAAATTTTTTGATAGGCATCCAATTGAAAATTCCATAGATTCACTAAAACAATTAAAAAATGTAGGCATATATGTAAGTAGATCCAATGCAATCGATGATTCTGATCTAATAGATAAATCTAATTCTATTTGGACTAGCGGAATAGAGACTTGGAAGTCAATGGCACAAAAGGGTTATTGGGTAAATGGTACATCTGATAGCTTGGGTGAAGATAATTCTTTAGCTGAAGATCCCTTTAGAAAGCTCAATTGGTTAAAAGTAACTCATGCAGATAATCAAAATGACCCTAAGAAATCTGTGGCAACCTATAAGCTTGAACCGCTGGAGCTCAATCAAAGAATAAAGGATTGTGATTACTTTTATTGGATGAGTGCCAGTTCATTTAAATTGGCTCTACAAGTATATCCTGAGATAAAGAATAAAAATCATGCCTGTGGATTAGGGAGTACCCATAAGATTATAAAAAAAGAGGTGCCTGATGTGATGACTTTTTTAAGCTACGAGAGCTGGAAGGAATCAATCAAAGCACACATTAGACCTAACAAGCATAACGGCTAAGGTATAATAAGCTTAATTACTTAAGTATGACCGTATCAAGAAAATTTCCTAACTCACGCCTGAGAAGAACAAGGTTTACCTCTGTAATTAGGAGTTTAGTTGCAGAAAACCATCTGACTGTTGATGATCTGATTCAACCTATATTCGTAAAGGAAGGGCTAGATGGAATTGAGAGCATAGATTCTCTTCCAGAAGTCAATAGATTTGGTCTAAATGCTCTGGATGATGAAGTTGCCAGAATCCAAGAAAATAAGATAAAAGCTATAGCAATTTTCCCAGTTATAGATCCTTTAAAAAAAGACGATAGAGGCACCGAATCAACCAATGAAGATAATTTAGTCTGCGAAGCCATAAGACAAATAAAGAAAAATTCAGAATTAGCAGTTATAGCAGATGTTGCTCTAGACCCGTATACATCTCATGGTCATGATGGTGTCTTAGATTCTAATGGGTATGTAGATAATGATGATAGTTTACCTATATTAGTTAGCCAAGCCTTGACTCTGGCAAAGGCTGGAGCAGATATGGTTGCACCCTCAGATATGATGGATGGAAGAATTGCAAGCATAAGAAATATGCTAGAAGAAAAAGGTTTTGTGAATACGATTATTCTTTCATACGCTGCCAAATATAGTTCAAAATTTTATGGTCCCTTCCGAGATGCAGTGTCATCATCTGCTAGCTTGGGTTCTGGAAGTAAAGATACATATCAAATGTCTGTCGCAAACATAGATGAAGCGCTTCATGAAGTAAAAATGGATATCGAAGAAGGAGCTGACATAGTTATGGTTAAACCTGGTCTTCCTTACTTAGATGTCATTAAATCTGTTAAAGAAACTTTCAAGGTTCCTACTTTTGCTTATCAAGTAAGCGGAGAATACGCCATGCTAAAAGCTGCCATCCAAAATGGATGGCTTTCAGAAGAGGTTATGATGGAGTCTTTGCTCAGCTTTAAGAGAGCGGGTGCTGATTGTATTTTGACCTATGCAGCGAACCAAATTGCAGAGACATTAAATAAATAGAAACCTTGCCAAACAAGAAATTTATAAACGCATTAGAGAGAAAACCCCAAGACTGTCCGCCAGTATGGCTCATGAGGCAAGCTGGTAGATATCATGATCATTATCAGAGTTTAAAAAAAGATTACTCTTTCGAGGACCTTTGTAAAACACCAAAACTAGCAGCTGAAACAGCGATGGGACCTATCAATGAATTTGATTTTGATGTGGCTATTTTATTCAGCGACATTTTGTTTCCTCTTGAAGCGCTTGGTATGGATCTCTCCTATAATCCAGGACCTCAATTTGGCCTTCACTTAAACGAAGATAATGCTGAAAGCTTATTAATAAATCAAAACCCCATAAGTTTTATGGAGTTTCAAGGTGAGGCGATAGAGCGAACCATCGAAAGATTGCCTGTTGAAAAATCGTTAATAGGCTTTGTTGGCGGACCTTGGACTTTAATTGCTTATGCATGCAATATCAGTAAAGATACAAGAAATATCAATTTCAATAATTTTCAAGTAGGTCTTCTGGATAACGTTATCCTTCCACTGCTGAAAGAGAATGTGGAATTACAATTGAATGCAGGTGCTGAAGTGGTAATGATCTTTGACTCTACAGCCCATCAACTTGCTGAGGAAGATTTAAATATCTATCTAGAAAAAACCTTCAATATGTTAGTCAAAGAATTCCCTAACAAGGTTGGTTACTATGCTAAAGACGGGGTTAACTATGAAACTATAATTGCGAAACAAGATGACCCTCAAATAAACCTAGCAGGAATGGGTATTGACTCTAATGTTGATTTAAGAGATTTCTTCAAAAAAACTTCCTATGGATTCGTGCAAGGTAATTTTAGTGAGCATTTCTTAACTCTTCCCCATGAAGAATTCTTACCCAAATTGGATACTTTCATAGAAGAAATGTCAGCGCTATCGCCAGAAGAAAGATCTGGTTGGGTGTGTGGACTAGGACATGGAGTTCTAAAAACAACTCCCCAGGAAAACGTCAAAGAATTTGTACAAAGAATTAGAGCATCCTTTTAAAGAATGGATATTGAAGAAAAAAAATCCTTAACTTCGTCTTGGTTTAGAGAACTAAGAGATATGTTCTGCGAAGAATTTGCCGATATAGATGGTGGGAGTTTTGAAAGAAAAAACTGGAACCATAAATTTGAAGGAGGCGGAGAGATGAGCCTCATGAAAGGTAAAGTATTTGAAAAGGTTGGTGTCAATATATCCACGGTATCTGGAAAATTTGATAATGATTTCAAATCTGAAGTTAAGGGCACAGAGGAAGCGCCTAACTACTGGGCAAGTGGTATCAGTCTTGTGGCACACATGCAATCACCTAAAGTACCGGCATTTCACTTTAATACTAGATATATAGTCACTGGAGATTCCTGGTTTGGAGGTGGAGGAGATCTAACTCCAACAATTAAAAAAGAAGAGGAAATTGAGTACTTTCATAAGTGCATGAAGGAAGCTTGTGATTCTGCTGATCCTGATTATTACGAGAGATACAAAAAGGCTTGTGATGAATATTTCTATCTACCACACAGATCAGAAGCCAGAGGTGAAGGCGGGATATTTATAGATCATTTAAAAACAGACGATTGGAATAAAGATTTTAGCTTTATTAAAGAAGTAGGTTTATCTACCCTAAAAGCTATTACAACAATTATCAGAAACCTTAAAGATGAGGAGTGGACAGAACAGGAAAAAGAGTTGCAACTTATCAAAAGAGGACGATATGTTGAGTTTAATTTGCTATGGGATAGAGGAACTGCGTTTGGCATAAAAACTGGGGGCAATTCGGATGCTATATTGATGTCTATGCCGCCTACTGCCAAATGGGATTAGATGAATACCTACTTAATTTTTAAAACCGTTCATATAATCTCGGTAATTACCTGGATGGCCGCCCTATTCTATCTTCCAAGACTATTCGTATATCACTCCACAAAAGAGATAGGCTCAGATGCTTCTGAGACATTTAAAGTAATGGAATCTAAGTTACTGAAAATCATTGCGAACCCATCTCTCGTTCTGGTTTGGATCTCTGGCCTAGCCCTTTTAAGCTACAAAGGTTTAGAAATTTGGCTAGTTCTAAAAATGTTTCTTGTCATGGGCATGACTCTTTTTCACTTTTATCTAAATTTCATCAGAGTAAGTTTTGAGGCTGATTCAAACACAAAATCTGAAAAGTTTTTTAGGGTTATAAATGAAATACCCACGGTACTATTATTGATTATAGTCGTGCTGGTTGTCTTTCAACCCAGATTTTAAAATCCTTCAACCTGGACAAGTTGTAAAGTTGAAGATTTGTTTAAACTACCTTAGCCGGAGTATTTGAATTGGCCTTTTTTTTCATGCTAACATCAGGCTAGTATGCTTCTCGAAAATACTCCTACACCTACAAAAAACCTGCACAAAGCAAGAAAAGACCTTGATAAATATGGGTTTTGTCTTGTGCCGGATGCACTTAACGCTGAAGAGATAGCAACTGCACAGAATCGCCTTTTGGAACAAGCCGAGGCTGAAGAAAATTTAGGCTTATCTTTCCGCGATGGAGGTGATAAGCAAGAGGTCAAATTTAAAGAAGGGAAAATAGATAAAGATTCATTTAGTGTTGCAAACGGAGGTATCAATCAAAGACTCTGGATGTTGGTGAATAAAGGGGAATGCTTTAGAGACATGGTTATTCATCCTCTAGTGGATGAATTAGTTGGGCATATTCTGGGTCAGGATTTTATTCTTTCAACTCACTCGGCAAATATAGCCAAACCGGGTGGTGTAAGAATGGGACTTCATACGGACCAATGGTGGATGCCACAACCTGTCAAAGCAGGGGAAAGTTATATAAAGCCGTCGGAAATTTCTAGAAAAGCCGATTCGAGCTTCATTAAACCCGATCTTTCGCTAGGAATCTCTCCGCCAGTGGTTGCCAATTGTATGTGGATGCTATCTGATTTCTCTCCAATAAATGGATCTACTGAAGTGGTTGCGGGTTCTCATTTAACAGGAGCTCATCCTAATCAAGAAGACCAAAGCTCGTATCCAATATTCCAACCAACAGCAGAAGCAGGAACACTTATGGTTTTTGACGGTAGACTTTGGCACGGAACAGGAGCCAACACAGGAAACACAGATAGGCTAGGCGTCCTCACTACTTTCTGCTCACCTCAGTTTAGACAACAGGAAAATCAAACCCTAGGTATGGACAGAGATCTATGGAAAAGTTGTTCAGATAAGCTAAAGGAGAGGCTAGGTTTTAAGGTTTGGAATGCTTATGGGAGAATAGAGAGTTCAATGGATCATCTAATTGATATTGAACCTGAAAGAATAAAAGAACTAAAACCAAAAGTTAAATAATATGCAAATTACCGATTTAAAAACTTTAGACTATCCTCCATTAACAGATGATCTAGAAGAAGCTAAGTCGCATTTGGATAAATATGGCATGGCTTTAATCAAAGACGTTCTGTCTCAAGAAGAGGTCGAAGAAATGGACCAAAGACTGAATGAACAGTTTATGGGCGAAGAAAAATATCAAGTAGGTTCTAAAATCAGAGGGGACGAAGGGTTTGGAATAGAATCATCAGAGGAAGAGAAAGTCAGCAGATTAGTTTGGAACTTAATTAACAAAGGTGATTGCTTTCTCAAACTTATAGACCATCCCAAAATTCTACCTTTAATTCAACATATGATAGGTGAGAGAGTTTGTCTCTGTTCCATGGGAGCTCATATGAATGGAAGTGGCAATGAGAGAATGGCTCTTCATCAAGATCAGTGGCCACTTGTTCCTCATCCTATGAAATTTCCTTTTATGGCTAATGTGATGTACTTAATCTCAGATAATTCTCCAGAAAATGGAGGTACAAGACTAATACCCGGGTCTCATAAATGGCCACTGATAGATTACAAAACTGCGAATAGTGAAGATATACAAAAAAAAGCTGTGTCTCTAACTGCGCCTAAGGGTACTGCAATTATTTGGGAAGGAAGGCTTTGGCATGGAAATGGCCTAAATAGATCTGGAGCAATAAGAAGCAACATATCAACAGCTTTTCTTCAGCCATGGGTAAAACCGCAAGAAAATCACCAATACAGTATCCGCGATGAGGTATTGAGCAAAATCACGGAGAAACAGAAACATATTCTTGGTTTTAGTCCTTACGGAACCCTAGGTGGACATGATGGATCAAGCGTGTCTCCGGCAAATTTTGATCCCAAAAGAGAATCAATAGGAATTCTCAAGCCCTAAATCTTTTATAAATCCAGTATAAAATTGCCGGCAAAATAGCAGCCCCTACAAAGCCGATCAATGAAGATTGTGCAGACAAAGAAGCAGCTCCTAGGCCAGAAAAGATGACTGCTACTCCAATATTTGATAAAGCTATTACAATCATGAATTTTTTAAAAGGCATCTTAGTTAGACCAGCGGCAAGTGTGCTAAGTTCTGCAAAGGCAGGCACGGGTCTAGCAAGAATGAGCCCCTCAATATCAATTCTCCCAGCTGCTTTTTCAGCATGAGAAAAATCTTGCGCGCCGACCATTTTTATAGCTAAGGGTCTTGCTGCTATTCTTCCGACTAAGTAACCAAATATTGCGCCTAACGTTAAACCTATCCAGACAACCAATGAAGCCAATGACCATCCTAAAGCTACTCCTGCCAAAGTATTGGTAAGGCCATTAGGGACAGGTAAAAAAACATCTAGTGTAAGAGCAATAATGACCACTAACGAAATGTAAAAACTATTATCTTGAGACCAAGACAATGCAACTTCACCCAATTTAACAAATGAAGATTCAAATAAAAGTGCTGGTATAAGTATCGTCGTAAAAAAAATTATGGCAAAAGTTATCCACTTAAATACTTTCAGCATTGTCAGTCATTTCTTGTTTGATAGCTGCATGCTCTTTTTCACCAAACTTGAACTTAGTAAATAAGAGATAAGCCCCTAAGCTATAAAAGACCAATGGAACAAGCCCGTAAAGACTTATTAAAGCAACCTTAACTTCCATTGTCTGAGGTTGATTAGGAATAAATCCTGAAAACTGAAGAACAAATCCAGTTACCAAAAGCATTATTCCAGTAGCGCTTTTAAAAACAAAGTTCAGTGCTGCGAAATAAGATCCCTCTTTTCTTTCTCCTGTCAGATATTCATCGTAATCTATTACATCTCCTTTAACTGAAGGACCTATAGCTCCCCCACATCCTGCTGCCATTCCTCCCAGTAATGCACCCGCAAACATGACAATAAGACGCTCGTTAACTCCGTCTAGAAATGGGATTACAAAAATCCCCCCAAAAGAAATACCAGTAAAAGCGAGACTAAATACCCATAATTTTATTTTTCCAAATTTTCTTGATAAAGGTATCCACATTGGTACAGAAAGAGCAGACGGAAGCATATAAGCCAAAATGATAAGAGGTGCCCATTCTGGGGCTTCAACAACATATTGAGTAACATATAATGTCAGTACACCTATAACGGCACCTCCCAAGTTTTCAATAAATAGAACTATGATCAATATCCTTGCGTGAGGATTTGTCCAAACATCTTTAAAAGCTTTAAATGGATTTTTATTTACCCTATTGCGGAAATCAGGATTTTCTTTCAACTTGGAAACTGAAAAAAATATCATTAAAGACATTGCAGCCACTGCAAAAAGAGCGAGATTTCCAGCAAGATCTCTTACATTTCCATTTGGGCTGGTTTCCTCACTGATTAAAAGACTCATTGTTACGAGGGATAGTATTGACCCAAAAGTAAAACCTATATGCCTAACCCCGAAAAGGCGAGTTCTTTCATGATAATCTTCTGAAAGCTCTGCTCCAAGTGCCATATGAGGAACATTGAACAGTGTTATAGCAGAGTAAAAACTCAAGATAGCTATCATCATCCACAAATCTAAAGACTCTCCTTGCAAAGATTCTGGTGGAGAAAATACTGCAAGGAAACCAAAAGATATAGGTATAAAACTCAACAACATCCATGACCTTCTTCTACCGAACTTAAAAGTGGTCCTATCACTGAGATATCCAGCTATAGGGTCAGAAATAGCATCCCATATTCTAGAAATACTGAAGATTACACCCATTACTGCTGGAGCTATGAGAAGTACATCAGTCGAGAACTTCATGACATACAAGCTCATAAGGAGGTACATATAACCTGCCCCAATTCCAGGCAAGCCGTATGCTACGGTAGTTCCAAAAGAGGCCTTTGAAATATCTTTAGACAAGGCTATAGCTTAATTCCCATGAGATCTTCCATGTTTCCATGATAAAAAGCATTCATGGTTTTTTCATCGCAGTCAGTCATGGTTGCCTCAAACTTACTTATAGGATCTGAAGTGCCCTCAGGATGAGGATAGTCAGAAGCATAAACAAGCATATCAGGACCTACATTTTCTATTATCCAGCCTACTGGTTCTCCGGCAAAAGGAGAAACTTTTATATGTTTTTTAGCTACCTCAGAAGGTAATTGCTTGAATTCCCTCTTCCTCTTAAAAAGAGATGCAGTATAGTCCAAGGCCTTAAGCCATGAAGGTAACCAAAAAGCTCCATGTTCCATTGATATACCTTTTAAATTTGGATGTCTATCAAACACGCCATCAAAAATCATTGCTGAAAGAAATAGCTCAGCACTACTATTTATTGTCATTAATCCAAGCTCTCCAGCAGGAGCATCTCCTCCAAGCTCAAGCTCAGTTTTACCATTATTCTTGAAACTTTCCGATACAGCCTTGTAGTGACCATTAACTGCCACATGAATTACGAAGGGAGAATTGTTCTGAGCAAAGGAATTCCAAATTGGATCAAAATCTGGATGAGTAAATGAAATATTCTCATCATTTGGTTCGTTGGTATCTATCATGAACGAATAGCAACCATCATCAAAACCTCTTTCCATAATTTCCAAAGCTTTCCTTGGACCGAGTTTAAGGGGAATGTAACCAATAGCTTTAAGCCTTTCATCAGATTTACAAAAAGTTGCCATAGCTTTATTGAGAGTCGACGCACCTACCTCTAATACTTCTAGATTTTCTGTATGGGCTATCTGATGAAAAGAAAATGTTGGCAATATCCATTGAACGGAATATCCAAATAAATCCAAAACATGTGATCTTTCTTTTGGATCAAAAGCACCAAGTCTATTCCAACCACTTTTTGTATTATCCAAAATAGCTTCCTCAAATTTAGCCATAATTTCAGGATCTTTTTTCCTTTTCTCAAATAGCTCCCTACCCCTATTCAGTCCTGCCTCCACAACCGGAAGCTCATTCTGTGCTGACATGAGAGGTATTAAATCTTTATGTTCTGCCTTGGCTGCGGCATGAAGGAAATCATCTAGCTCGATCACATGGCTATCTGCGTCAATTATTTTTCTATGCTGTGAATAACTCATCTTCTTCTCCTACAAGTCTAAATTAGATTATAGTCTCAAAGATTTATAAGCAAGAATTATAGCTTTTACTGAAATGTCAGCTTTTTTTTAAGATCATATGAATGAAGACTTTGAACACTTTTCTTCAAAAAGGCTTTTACAGCAAGATTTCTTAAAGTAGCCATTACGGGATTTGAAACGTGATTAAAACTAGCCTGTAACATAGACCTTTTCTGTATGAATTTGTTTCTTCTTAATCTTAAGGAGTTGTATCTTTCAAGGGATAGATTTAGATCATTTGTTCCTTTAAGAACTTCCGCCAGGGCGAATGCGTCTTCTATAGCCATACAAGCTCCCTGACCAAGAAAAGGAACCATTGGATGTGCAGCATCGCCTAAAAGCACAACTCTATCTTTGATAAGCTTTTTTGGCTGCTCCCTTTGAAAAATTCCCCACTTGTAAAGCTTGTCTGTCGAAGCCATCATGTATAAAAGTCCCTCATTCCAATTCTCAAACTTACTCAATAAATCTGTCTTAATGCCCTCAGTCTTCCATGACTCTTCATGCCATTGACTCTTATTTTCAATAGCCACAAAATTTATTAAATCCTCCTTACCCGTAGGATAATGAACAAAATGACTTCCAGGTCCATAATAAATATTTACTTTGTCACTACCTTGAAAATTAGGTAGTTTACTTGCTTCTACCATTCCTCTCCATGCTACGTAACCTGTGAATTCGGGTTGAAGGTTATCGAACATTTTATTTCTTAATGCAGACTTAATACCATCACATATCAAGACTAGGTCATATTTTTTGCTTTGATCTTTAAAAGCTATTTCAGCAGTTAAGGAGTTGACTAGATTGACCTCTGTATCAAGGATAATCTTTCCCCCTGATAGCTCAAATTTATGAGCTAATATCCTTATGAGATCTCTACGATCAAGTGTTACAAAGCTTTTATCAAATTCAACTGAGGAGATTTCACGAACACTAACAAAATTACGAACAAAAGACTTCATAGGAAAATATGCCACAGAAGAAATGTCATCCATTAAGTCTAGATCAACTAACAATGAAGTAGCATTTTTTGACAGGGTGATGCCTGCACCAAATTCAAATATAGAGGCCGACCTTTCGTAAAGATCTACAGAGATTCCATTCTTTCTTAAACCACAACCTACAGTTAAGCCTGATATTCCTCCACCAATTACTGCAACTTTCTTTATCACTATAAAGCCTTAGTTTTGATTTGATTCTTAAAAGATCTCTCTTGTCGCCTTGTTCGGTCATTAACTTGACCAACAAGTTGCCCGCATGCCGCCATGATGTCATCGCCCCGTGTTGACCTGATAGTTGTTACATATCCTTTCTCTTGAAGATAAGACTGAAACTTTTTGATCCTATTACCTGATGGCTTTAAATAATCAGAGCCCTCAAACTGATTAAATGGGATTAGGTTAACTTTACAAGGAATCTGTCTTAATAGTTCACTTAATTCTTCTGCATGAACGAGACCATCATTAACATTATTGATAAGAATATACTCAATCGTTGTCACCCTTCTATCATTGCAAGAATCCACATATCGTTTTACTGCATCAAGCAATTCTTGTATTGGATACTTTTTGTTAATAGGAACTAACTCATCTCGTAATTCATCATTAGGCGCATGGAGAGAGATGGTTAAAGCAATATCGGTTACTTTGCTCAATGCATCAATTTTGGGAACTATACCTGAAGTACTTAGAGTAACTTTCCTTTTTGAAAGACCATAGGCATTATCATCTATCATAAGATTCATAGCTTCGACAACCGGATTGAAATTCAATAAAGGTTCTCCCATTCCCATCATTACAACATTTGTAATATGTCTTGAATTAGCATCTCTAGGCAGGCCAAAGGAATTGGCTGCCACCCAAACCTGGCCAATAATTTCATCTAAAGTTAAGTTCCTAGAAAATCCTTGCTTGCCGGTTGCACAAAAGCTGCAATCCACAGCACATCCAACCTGAGAGGAAACACAAAGTGTGGACCTATTATTTTCAGGTATTAAAACCATCTCAATAAGATCCTTTTCACTGACTTTTATTACCCATTTTTTAGTTCCATCATTTGAAGTTTTTTCATAAACCACTTCAGGCACCCTTATTTCGCAGAGTTCCAGTAATTTTTGTCTGAGACTTTTAGAGAGGTCAGTCATTTGCGATATATCAGACACTCCCCTTTGGTGAATCCATTTAATGATTTGAGTGGCTCGAAAAGGCTTTTCATCAATGGATTCAAAAAATTTCTCTAAGGACTCCTTACTCATGCCGATGAGATTAAGCTTTTTCTTCTCTTTAGTATTCATTTGTAATTTCTAGCTTTGGGTCAGATTGATTTTTTTTAATTTTCATAAAGAAAAGTGAAAGAATGAACAGATTTAGGATTCCTGAAATACCTGCGATGGTGAATGCCCAAATATAGTCTCCAAAAATATCAAATAAATAACCTCCCAAAAAACCCCCTAATCCCATTCCTATCCAGCCAAAAAACGAGGTTAGGCTCATGGCTCTTGCTCCAAACTTAGCAGTAACCATTACTCTTGTACAAACCAAAATGCTAGACATTACGCCTGAATACGTAAAACCGAATAAAGCTGCAAACAAATAGATATTCACAGGCGAAATCAAATGAGGAAACCAAACAACAAAGATAGTTTGACCTAAAGACATTAAGATATAACCAGGCAAAGCTCCAATATAATCTCCAAGCAAGCCACCGAAGACTCTTCCGAAAGCCCCGCAAATCATTAAAAGCATCAGGACAAATGTAGAAAATTCTAATGAAAACCCTTTATCGGTTAATAATGGAACAAGATGCATTATCGGCACAGACATACACACGCAACAAAAAATAACAGCAAGACTTATCCATGCCACTACTACCGTCTCAGAAAGTGGAAAATTTCGTTCTTCTTCAACTTCATCCTTACGCGCCTCTTCTCTCCAAGGAGACTCTTTAATTAGCAAAGAGATAGGTAAAGAGATCGCTAAATATATAAGTGCAAGTGAAACATAGGCATTCTGCCATCCGGATGCTTCTATCAATATTCCGCTTATATGAGGAATAAAGGCTTGCCCTACAGCACCGCCTGAAGCAGCTATTCCTAGTGCAAGACCAGGATTTTCTCGAAACCAGAAACCCACATTGGCATAGAGGGGAGAAAATAAAAGTGCGGAACCTAGGGCGCCAAATAAAAAATATAAAAGGTAAAATTGATAGATAGAGCCAAGAGAACTCAATAGATACAAAATAATACCCATACTCACAGCTCCAGCTAGGCCAAACCACTTTGTTCCATATTTATCAGCGATATATCCCCATATGACACCAAATGCTGCGGATGCAAAAGAAGCAACTGTATAAGCGAATGATGTTTGACCTCTGGACCAACCAAATTCAAGAGATACCGGTTTCAAAAAAACTGATATCGATGCCATTGTTCCAAATGCTAATCCACTCAAAGTAAAAACAACCAGAACCATAACCCAACCGTAATTAATACCTCGGCTTTGAAAAATATCGCTCACAGCTTTCATAAAACCATACTTGATGAATTTAATTTATTCCCAATATCTCATCAGCAACCCAACTGATAGACCAATTATGTCCTAGTTTATTGCCTTTGTATGTCTCAGGTAATCTGATAATTTTGCTATCTTTAATCTGAACTACCTGTGGGTCATAATCTAAATCTCTGAAAGCTCCATCTAGTTCTTTGATGGTTCTCCACTGATAAAGACTAGTATTTGATTTGACTATCTTAGGAGCTTCGTAACCGCACATTGCAGAAATAGGACCCATTCCTTTGAGAGGAGCAGCTATTGAGTGAATTTCTAGAGGAATAGAATATTGCCATTCTTTCATAAAGGAAGTAACGAGTATCCCGCCATAACTATGGCCTAGTAATATAATATTTTTTATATTTTCGCTTTGTAGAAGTTGTCGGTCTATTTCTTGGTATAAAGACCTAATACTAGGATCGGGACAAGAACCATCATCCCAGCGAAAAAAAGCCATGAGATTATCAGAGTCATTCAAAGAGATTAAAGGATATATCCACTCATACCCTCGACTATTACTTCCATGCACAGCTATTATCAATGTTTCTTGTAAGGAGCCAACATTTTCTAGTTCATGTAAGCCGAATGGCAGAGACATCAAATCTTTCCCAGACTCGAACACATCATCAGCTAATGAAAATTCTTTGAGGTTTACTTCTTTGTTCTCGCCACAAGAAAACAAAATAAAAAAAATGGCTAAGTAAGCTGCACTCTTCATGTTTCTCTTCTCCATGTCCAGTTTGAATTAATTAAATAATTAGCAATAGCAGCAATTCCAATACCAATCAGATTAGCTAGAATGTCATATACATCGAAACCAACAAATAGTATCAAGAAGATTAGGTAATTAAATAAAGCAGCCAAACCGCTTGCTATATGAAATTTAAAAAATCTTAATCTTAATCGGCTGCTTTGCACTCTTTTTCCAAAAGTCCAAAAATTGTTCAAGATAAAATTAGAAATTAGAGCTACTTCTATAGATATCAAAGGAGCAAATATTTCTGAAAACTCAAAGTATCTAGTTAATAAAGTATAGACTCCCAAATTAACAAAAACGCCTGAAAGGCCAACTAAAGAATACTTTATGAAGTCCTTCATATTCCTGAAACCTAGGCGCGGGATATTCAGCAAAAATTCTATCTGATCATTTAATGATAGTTTGGAATCACCCGCTTTTCTCTCGCCAAAGGTAATAGGAATCTCACTAACCTTCGCTCCTCTCCATACCAAGTCGCAAATCAATGAAGACTGAAAGGAGTAACCGGCTGTTGATAAAAAAGTAAAATCCACTTCCTCAAGATAGGAAGTCTTAATTGCACGGTAACCAGATGTGCAATCTTTAATATTGATGACTCCACCTACATACCTGACAAGAAAATTACCGACTCTACTTATAAACCTTCTAAAGAATGAAAAATTTGGAATAGAACCACCCTCAGTGAAGCGTGATCCTATCACTACATCATAGCCGCTTTCGATCTTATCAAGGAAAAGGGGGATAAGTGATGTGTCATGTTGCCCGTCAGAGTCCATTTGAAAAACAATGTCAGCTTCCAAAGTTTGAATGGCATATTTAAATCCTCTTTTATAGGCATTTCCTAGACCGGTTTTTGGGCCGGTGAGTAAAAAAATATTCTTATTTTGCTTAATTAGGTTGGTAACGATGGATTGTGTTTCATCTGGTGAATTATCATCGACAACTAACACTAAGCAAATATAGTCATTCAAATTAGTAAATTGTTCAAAAATTTGCTGAATAGTATTTTTTATATTGTCCTCTTCATTAAAGGTAGGCAGCACAAAGACAATTCTCTGAGTCTGCTTGTCTATCTCTATATCCATGATTCGAACCACATGCGTGAATAAAAACTTTCACTGCTAATCGGAATTCCAAGCTGAAGAGGCAGCCAATATATAGTCGAAATAATAATTAAGACTAAAATGCTGAGAACAAATCCTCTGTTTTCAAATTTATTCTTATTTGAAGCTTTGAAGAGTAGAAAGGCTAGAGCCATGAAGGCAAAACATGCTGAAGGTTGAAAGTGATGTATGAAAGTTGACCTTGATGCAATTGCCCATGGTAAAAAGTTAGCGTAAAAACCAATACATATAATACTTATAATAATAAGATCACCGTCTATTTCTTTATTTCCTAAAGACTTTGCGATTGATTCAAACCATTTGAGAGTAAGCAAAAATATTGCTACCACAGAAAAAATATTAAGTGCTGGATTTGGAAACAAGTGAATTGCCTGAAAGATGTCAAAACCCACGCCGTCAACTACCAAGTATTCTGAATTAAAATAATAACCTATTGGCCTTATCATCAGTGGCCATGTATACCAAGGAGAACTATAAGGATGAACTTTATCTTCCGTATTCTCAAAATGATATGAATACATTTGAAGATGTTGATCTACCAGGGACCTTTGATTGTGCAAAAGTTCTGGTATCCAAAGGAAAAGATAAGTCAAAAAGGGCAATAAAAAGATTAATAATAAGCTTCTAAAATTCAATTTAAGTAATCTCTGCTCGGAACTGTCTGCAGAGTCTAATATCTTCTGAATTAGGATCATCTGTAAACAAAATAAAATCAGCAGCAACCAGAACCCTAATCCGTTCCACTTTACAGAGAAAGCAGCTCCTAGGGCTAAGCCTGAGAGAATGATGTACCTCTTGTTCATTAATTTCATGGCTCTGACAAAGCAAAGTAAAGATATAAAACCAAAGAGAGTTAAAAAAACATTTATCAATCCAAGCCTAGAATCAACTAATAAGGAACCATCTATACAGAAAAAAAGCGCAGTTAAACCTGCAAACAACTTATTATTTAATAGCTCCAGCGACAAACGGTACCCTACATAAACGAGGCAAACGCCACACAAAGCAACAAGCCATCTGAAAGAAATCGGATTGATGTCTTCTATTGCACCCGTTTTTATTTGTAAGCTTTCTGCAAGAGGAAAAATATCGAATATAAAAACACTTAAGGTTATTAAATATGATCCTAATGGAGGATGAACTGAAAAGAAGTTTTCCCCATTTAAATAGTTAATTGCAAAAAGTGGATAAAATACCTCATCGAAAATTGGACCAGGTATTTGACCTAGATTATAAAATCTCAGACCGGCAGCAACTGCGAGAACTATTATTAAATTCCAATGTAAATTTAGCTCTCTCACTTAAACCTACTCAGAATGCCCCGCCATTTTATCTAGTACTGCAACCTTGTCTTCCTCTAAGCCAGCATCTGTGGCGTCTTTTCTTATAGTCTTATATTCGTATGGAAAAATAGATTTTCTTCTGGTTTGGATAAAATAAACAAAGAAACCCCATAAATTCAGAAAAACACATAGGTAAAGGACCTGGGGCCTAATTAAGTCTGAAAAGAAAACAAACATTATAATTTGAAGGCTTGTCTCAGGTTTGGTTAAGAAAGTAATAATAAACCCAAGCCGGCCTGGAAGATAAATCATCCACAAAAGCATCATAATTAATGCAAGACTTAAAAAAATAAGCTCCAATTCAAATCTAGTAATTGCACCTTCAATGAGACCATTAAGCGCTACGAACCCAAGCAAAAAACAAACTGCTGCATGCATCTTATAGCTTACAATCTCTCTCATTACTAAATAACTGTTTACTCTTCCATCTCTCATGTTCCATGGCTTCTCTTTTGAAAAGGAATCGAGTATTTCAAAAATGCCGATCCCCATATAAACAATCACCTCTATCCACAAAACAACTTTTAATAAAGTGGTAAGCTCTAATAGTTCATTTGCACTCATATATCCTCCAGCTACTTAGAATGAGTCAAAGAAACTTAGCATAAAAAAACCCTCCAGAGGGAGGGTTTTTTATATTGATTGAAAATCAAAATGGGTAAAAAGTCATTTCCACCGTCTCAGTTTCCAAGTTCATAACTGTTTCGCAATAATTCATATTACCATCTGTAACATCGTCTAATGACCAAAATTTCATTATTGCACCTTCACGCCTAAATACACCTTGTCTTGAGCCGGCTTGTCTCACTCCGTCATTAAAACCTACGCCACGTCCTGAAAAATAGCCTTGATCCGGTAAAGCGGGATTAAGAGTAACGTTATAGGTCAAAAATACCTTTCCATATCTTCCTGCTTCTGAAGATACGGTTATTGTGCCACCTCCATTGGTTAACTCAACGGATGTAATTTTTCCTGAAAGGGTAAAAGATTCACCTTTGGGATCATGCGCTAAGACTGATAGTGAAAATGCAGCGGCAACGAACATTGTTGCGATGATTTTTATTAACTTCATTATATTCTCCTTTTTAATAACGAATAGCTATACTGACTTTAACAAATTAAACATTGGAGGAAAAATGTTAAAAAAATTTAGTTTAATCGGTCTTATGTTTGCTCTCGTTTCGTGTGGATCAAACATGGATATGGCTGAAAAGAATGGAGAGCCAGATGGATCTCATGCATCTCCAGAATGGCAAATATGGGCGTATTCAACTTCGGCTCCCGATTTTATAGGAGACTTTGCCACTGTTAAGGATGCAGATGGTAAGGTTATAAGAGAAGGAACAAATGGTTGGGTTTGCCTTGCTTTTAATCCAATGCCAGAAGGAGGATTTGACACACCTCATGATGCTAATCCTGCCTGTGGGGATGCTGCTTCACTCGCTTGGGTTGATGCTTATATGAACAATACTATTCCTGAAATGGAAAGTGATGGTTGGTTATGGATGCTACATGGCGACACCGGTGTCGATAATTTTAGAGCCTATTCTGAAGGAGACAGAGAGGGTTCAAATCCTATGCATTTTATTGAATCAGGCCCTCACTTAATGTTGTTACCTAGAGACCCAAGTAGCTTGGATACTCAAACAACAGACTTTGATACTGGAGCACCCTACGTTATGTTCAAGGGTACCCCTTATGTTCACCTCATGATACCTACTGAAGGTTATTATGAATATCAGCCTAGTGCTGAACCTAAATAAAAAAAGGAGAAGATATGTTTAAAAATATAAAAAAAATAGTTGCAGCTGGAATAGCTTATTCATTGCTGATGATATCTCAAAATATCGCAGCTTTTGAGGTTACAGGCGAATCTTTTGATGCTGAATTTCAAATTACTTCTTGGACAGCCACTAATAATGACAGCACCATTACTTCAGAAGGAGTTGTTGGGGAAGGGTTTGGAAAAGTCTACTTAACTCATAATTTTAGATCGAGATTTGGTGATAACACACAAGGCGATTTTGATGGACAAGTAAGGTCTATTAATAATGACGGTGTGATGGTCATGGCAACTCTTCAAGGAATTTGGAAAAGAGAAGGTAAGATAGTGAGTATGTATACACTAGATACCTTTTCAGATGCTGGAATGATTTACGCTGAAGGAAAAGTTGACCTTGTAGAAGGTACTCTCAAATTTAAAGCATTCGAGTTTTAATTATTGAATTAAAAAAAATAGGCTCAAGGGCCTATTTTTTTTGGATCTCATTATCTGAATTAAACATGGGATACTCTTTTTCATTCCAAAAGACTTTTCCAGAAGGTCCCCCGCTTCCAAGACAAGCTAGCAATCTGGCAGTTGGATAAGTTGCATCTGGATGTTGTAAGTGAGGCATATCCTTTCCCCAGATGCTTGTGTTTGTAGGCCCTGGTATGATCATATTAATTAAAATGTCGTAATTAGAATTTTCATTTGCTGCTACTCTAGTAGCTGACCATATGCCTGCTTTCGCTGCTGCGTATGCTGAAGTGCCTTCAACATCAGACTCGGCATTTCTCGATATAGTATTAATTATTCTTCCATATCCTTGCTTGTGCATTATTGGAAGCGCATAACGCATACCATAAATTGTTCCAAATAAATGAACACTCACATGATGCTCAAAATAACCATCAGGAAAATCATCTACTCTATAGCCAAATCCCATTCCAGCATTATTAAAAAGGATATCTACACTTCCAGTTTTATCGTAAGCCGCATGAATAAATGAACTTATCTCTTCAGAAGATGAGACATCGACAAGTGAAACTGTTATTCCCAACTTTTCAAGCTCTAACAATCCAGCTTCCTCAATATCGCATGCAAAAACTTTTGAGCCCTCATCATTAAACTTTTGGGCCCACGCTTTACCTAGACCGCTTGCTGCTCCAGTTATAAGAATGGTTTTATCTTTTAGGGACATATCATCTGAATTAACAACCATGCCACTCCATAAATTTTTTTAAGGTTAAGTCTGGCCTTTGAAGCACCGAACCGTGACCCACATTTTCCAGTACTTTGAGCTCCCCAAATGCAGATGAACTTACAATTTCTTCACTTGAATCTAGATTAGGATCATGATCCCCGGTCATAACTAAAAAGGGGAAGTTAATAGAAGCGACAACTTTATCTAATTTGAATCTAGCAGCCGCGGTCAAAGATAAATCAGCACTTTTTTGGTCTAAGTGATAGTTCCATTGTTCTGGTAAATCAAAACTATCGATGCCCATCAACTCCTGTTTCGCAATAGCTTCTTTCATACCTTTTCTTTGAGCCTTAATATCTGCTGAGGCAATGCTTGCATCACTGAAAACTGCAGATAATATTCTGTCTCCATTCAGAGAGCAGTATGCTAAGGCAGCTCTAGTCCCCCAAGCCATACTCCAAATATGTATCTTTTTTAAGCCTAAGTTTCTTAAGATTTGGTTCAGATCATCAGAATATTGATTGAAAGAAAAAGACTCCAATGATTCATCATAATTTATACTTTTTCCAGCTCCGCGAATATCAAAAGCAATTACATAAAATTTACTTGAGAGACCAGGAATAACTTTATCCCACATTCTCAAAGTGCATCCAGCCCCATTCCACAAAACAAGGGGGGGATTTGAAGTATCTCCACAAGTTTCAAAATATATCTCGGCCTTGTCGACCCTGAGCTGCATACGTTATAAATTAAGAAGTGCGCATAGTTTATTACCAGAAGGATCTCTTAAATAAGCCAGATAAAGCTTCATGCCCATACCTTCTCTAATTCCAGGAGGATCTTCGCAGGTTGTCCCACCATTATTGATACCGGCCTCATGCCACTCATCGCCCTGCTCAGTGCTCTTTATTGCAAAACCTACTGTACTTCCATTGCCTCGTGTTGCAGGTTGATCATCTATAGGCTCTGAAATTAAAAAAACATTCCCTTCATGAAAGTACATGTATCGTTTATGGCCAGTCGGATTGACTGAGAGAACTCCAGGCTCAGCTCCCAAAACCGAAAATAAACTATCATAGAATTTCTTTGATGCTTCTATATCATCTGCACCAACCATAATGTGACTGAACATACTTTTTCCCCTATTTTAATTATTGAACTTTAGATTCAAACATAATTATTTTTGAAACAAAACTACATTATCGCTATGAATTTCACATTTCCAATCCATCATATCGGCAATCGTCTCTAAAGTTTGTTTTGAGTAAAAAGCAACATGAGTAGGATCTTTTCTATAATACCAATCTTCAAAAATGATTGATTTATCGTAGATTTTTGTCATGACTCCTAACCATCCACTTTTTTTTAAAATCAAATCAATAAGATTCAAAGTCTTTGCTGGATCGAACAAATGCTCCACAACCTCTGTACAAGATATGAAATCATATTGAGACTTCAAGGCATAATCATTCGGAAAAAAAATTGGATCATAAATATCCATTTTTAGTCCATTCTCCTGAAACATTTTTGAAATAGTTGGTCCAGGTCCACAACCAAAATCGAGACCAATATTATCTTTATTAATTTTTTGACTGAGTGGTTGAAAAAGTTGATTTAAAAAATTTCTGTATGAAATATCAGTTGGTGAGTTTTGATGGGATTCGTATCTTGCCTTTTCATCTTCATAGGACAGGCGATCATTACAATCTAAGAAAATTAGTCCACAACATGAGCATTCATGATAATTTTTTTTATCGTTAGTTTGAAAAGATTTTCTTATAGGGCTGTCACAGAGAACACAATTCATCATACTATTTAAGCAAAAAAAAGGGAGGCTTTCGCCTCCCTTTCTTATTTCTAAGAATTAAGCAACCCACTTAGTGCCACGGTAAATTCCTTCACCTGACTGAGTAGACTTATTCTTAATAGCAGTGTGCTTAACTCCCCTGTAAAGAACACTAACAGGACCTTCGTTCCTGTCGGTATTTTCAAGAGTAGTATCAACGCCTCTGTATAGAGTAGCCATATCATTTCCTCCAGTTTTCGTATCGATTTCGTACATATATCTTTCGATATACACCCTTCTCAACGCGTTCCTTCGGTAGATATTCGGTCTCGTTCCCTTTCGGTACTAGCTTGCCTTTCTTTGATCAAAGAAAGAGGTTTTCCTATCTCCCTACTTCCGTCTTAACCTGCAGATTAAGATGAACGTAAGTAAATTTTACAATATTTTTTAAAATTTGTGCAAATTTTGAACAAATTTTTAATATTTATAAAATTCATGCCTTTTTTAGTCTATTGATCTAAAAAATCTAGCATTTGAATGAATGTAAGCATCTGGATTGGGGTGTTTAGACCAAACCCTCTCCCACTCTGGATCAGTATCAAGGCTAGTAAAAAAAGCATCCCTCTCCTCCCTGCTCTTGTATTTTGCAACCCAAGTTACATTTGGCTGTCCATTGGGGGACACTATAGGATTAGTACCTTCAACTATTGCTTCTTTGCCTCTACTTACCCAAAAATCAATAATTTCAATCCTTTCATTACCATAAGGCATAAAATGATTTTCCGCCCAGTAGACATAGGCATCAAAGAATTCCTCTTCAATGGTGTAATCCCTTATTTCATATATTTCAGACTTCAAGTAAAAGGATACGAATAAAGTTATAGCGATAAGTTGTTTCATAAATCTCTCCTGTTATTAATGGAATGTTTTATCTTTCCATAGTTTGAAAAAAATTAAATATATCTTGGCGACTTCTTTCTCTTGCAGTTCTCCATTCTGCAGTTGTTGTATTGTTTATAAGCTCTTTATTGTGATTAAAAACCAAAACTCTTGGTATGCCTTCTTCAGCTGGAATACCATAGTTCTCCATCAAATCCATATTGATTTCATACCTCTTCACATCTACATATAAAAGGTTGTAATGTTTATCTACATATTCTTTTATTTTTGGTATCTCAATTGTGCCGCTAAAGATTCTACAATCTGGACACCAATTAGCTCCAAATATTAAGATGGGTTGCTTGTTCTCAGCCAAGGAAGAGTCTAAAAATTGTTCAGTCTCCTCGAAAGATAAAACTTTTCCATCGTATGGTTTGGGTAAAGGAAGGTTCAATTCATCGTCTTTCGATAAGATGATTTGAGATTGGATGTTTAGAGTCATCAGGGCAATTAAAGTTAAACGAAAAATACTTAAGATGTCTTTCTCCATAAAGTTAAGTCTTTCAATTTATAATAGACTCAAATGATATTTTGCTCAAAGAAAAGTGAAATTAAGTTTTACCTAGAAACAAACCTCTGAGAGTTTTATGAAAAAATTTATGAAGTATTGCGGTTATTTATCAGTCAGCCTGTTGGTTGTTGGGTGTTTATATTTAATGAATTTATTTTCAACAAAACCTTACTCTTTGGATCATTTTTTAGCTAAAGAGTTAATAGTGAGTATGACTGAATCACCAGAATATATGACCTATTTGGGCTTATTCGATAATTTTGATTTCGTTACAAAGCACAATCAAAAACTCTCTATTCCATCGGCCGAGCAAAGCAAAGAAAATTATGAAAATAATGTAGAGAAGCTAAAAATTATTAAGGGGTTTAATATCAATACTCTTGAACAAGACCAACGGATAACTCAAAAGATTGCCTTATTTGATACGCAAAATGATATTGAGAGATACGAAAGATTTAAATATCACTCATACCCTTTTAATCAAATTAGTGGCAACCACCTTAATTTGGTTGAGTTTATGACAGACACACATCCTCTTAAAAGTAGAACCGATGCTGAAAATTACATCGAAAGAGTGCAAATGTTTGATGAGGTACTAGAGGCAAACCTTTTATGGCTTGAGGAACAAAAGAGACAAAATATTTATGCACCTAAATTCGTATTTGATCATGTTATCAAACAGTTAAATGAGCTCATTAACTATGATGACTCCGCAAATCCATTAATGGTCATCTTTAAAGATAAAGTTAATAAACTAAATTTAAAGACAGAAGAAACAGATAAGCTTACAAAGGAATTGAGCAAAGTGATTAGTGAAGATGTAAAGCCAGGCTTTCAACTGATTCTAAGCTTTATGGAGTCTAATTATGAAATGGCAAATAAATATCATGGAGTCTGGTCTTTACCAGATGGAGATGATTACTATGCTCTAAGGCTAAGGTCCTATACAACTACTGACTACTCAGCAGAAGAGATTCATCAGCTTGGATTGCAAGAGGTTGATCGTATAGGCAGAAGAATGAAGGAGATATTTTTAGAACTTGGCTACAAAGTTGACAAACCTGTCGGCGAGATGATGAATGATCTTAATGAGGATCCTAACTTCTTATATGAAGACACAGAAGACAGAAAAAAAATTGTTATTGACGACTACAATCAAATGGTAAAAGAAGCGGAAGAAGATGTAAGGCCCTACTTTTATAAATTCCCATCTAGTCCTGTTGAGGTTAGACCTGTTCCAGAGTATTCAGAGAAGACTGCTGCTGGAGGTTATTATCAATCACCTAGCCTCGATGGCTCGAGGCCGGGTGTTTTTTACGCCAATCTTTATGATATAAAACAAACGCCTAAGTATGGCATGAGAACTTTAACTTTTCATGAAGCTGTTCCTGGACATCATTTTCAGCTAGCTTTAAACATCGAAAACGAGGAACTAACATTATATAGAAGATTGGGTTATAGCACCTCAGCTCATACCGAAGGATGGGCTCTCTATGCTGAACAATTAGGAGTTGAAGTTGGTATGACCAAGAATCTTTACGATGAGTTGGGTGTCCTTCAAAGTGAAATGTTTAGAGCCAATAGGCTTGTTGTGGATACTGGAATCCATCATAAAAAATGGACAAGAGAAAAAGCTATGGACTACATGAAGAAGACGACCGGTATGTCAGATACTGAAGTAAGGGTTGAGATTGAAAGATACATAGTGTGGCCAGCCCAGGCAACCAGTTACAAGATGGGTATGATAAAAATTCTTGAGTTAAGAGAAAGAGCCAAGAACGCATTAGGAGAAAAGTTTGATTTAAGGGATTTTCACTCTATTGTTTTAGATCACGGTATTGTTCCCTTATTTGTACTAGAAGACCTTATTGATCAATGGATAGAAGAATCTCTGTCTGTTTGATTCACTCATATCCTTTTGAATTAATACGTTCTCGTAATAGTAATAACAAAACAAAACTCTGTAAGAAAAACAAAAAAAAGAAAACCAACATATTCAAAGGTATATTAATTATTTCAGGCTCTGGAATCCCTTCTCCTATTGGCTCGCCTCCATAAAAAGGCATTAAAAGGGCACTTATAACGAAACCTAAATGAATGCATAGGCTTAGAAGACTTGCAAGTATCTCCTGACCCTTCGACCATAATAAAAATATAGCTAGCAGAAAAATAAAGAGATTTGTAGATAGGCGCCAAGCCTCATGCACTCTGGCATGCGAGTCCCAATCAGGATTCAGTAAATGTGAAGAGTTAATATCAACCATTAGAGGGAGAATGCACCCCCCCAATAGGCATAAACTTGTTAAGTACTTAGTCAAACAAGGCTGCTGTCTATTAAAACAGCTATGAGCAATGCGGGTTCAGTTCCATTATTAACCCATGCATGATTGGTTCCTCTCTGAACCACGATGTCATGAGGATTTACTTTAATTTCCTCTTCATCAAGAATTAAGGTTACATCCCCTTTTAACAATATTATGTAGTCAATCGTATCGGTTTCATGCATGGCAGCATTTCTTGAAGTATCTACCCGATGATGAGAGGCACCCATCTTTTCAAAGGCTGCAGCTGTTGAAGCTTCTATTACTTCAGGCGGAACACCCTCAGGAATAGGATTTATCTGAAAATACCTAATTTTCGTTCCTCCTTTTGATGGAGATAAAACTACATCAATATCAGCCCTATCTTCCAATGATTGAGTATCAAAACCGTTTCCATCGGTATTCCATATTTCATACAAGCCACCTGCTTCTTCTCCTAATGACCTTGCAGGCGGTCCCTCGATAGAAACAACTGATTTCCCTTCCTCATTGTGTCCAGTGATTATTCTTCTCATATCTCCTCCTAGATACATAGTAGCCCTAGAATGCTTGAGTTAACAAACTTTTTCTCTTGGGAAATTATGAGCTTTAGTGTCTTATAAATCAGTGACAGTCGTTACATGCAACTGATCTACAAAGTCTGTAGTTTTTAAAGTGTGAGATAGCCACTAAAATAGCCCCAACCGTAGTAAGAACTTTTTCTCCTACTTCACCCCAGATTTGAGCCCCGAGTGTAACTGCCAAGATAAACGCAGCAATGCCAAAGAGACCCAAAAATAAATAGCTGTAGGTATTGTGGTTTTTAACTCCTGTAATAAGGGCATAAAGGCTCACCGGAATGGCAATAAATAAAATGATGTAATGGATGAGCTCATTATTGTAAGAAAGCGAAATATAGCCAGAAAGGAAAACCAAAAATGACGGTACCAATAAGCAATGAACCAAACATAGAGCAGATAAGCTAATCGCAGTTTTATCGGAATATTCTTGTGTTAATCGCATTTTTTTATTCAGGGCGGAGAACTTTAAGTTATTGGCATAAATAATACAAATCAAAAATTATATTTACAATTATTAAGCTCGGCATTAACAGCACACATTGTCCAAAATTCTTATTTACTGCTAAAGAGAGTTACTCTTCAAATGATGATAAAAAATCAATTGAATCTTTCATCGATGCTTGTCTGGCTTGCCAATTTCTACCAAGATGAGCGCCTATTTTGGCCTTATCTTTAAAAAGTTGAGTTCTCTCATGGGGTTCATTCATAGGTGTTCTTTTTCCGTTGCTATCTTGATGATAATGAAAACCATCTTTATCAATGAATGTATGTCTGCGTCCAACAGCAATAGCATTGGGTACAAAGATAACAGGATCTACCGAGTCAAAAGAGTGATGACTATTTGGATAGGTAATTACTTTACTACATCCTCCATTTTCATTTATTGCCAGAGAAAGCGCTTCAATGAGAGATGCAGGAGTGTAATCATCCTCTGCACCGATAAGGGTTAATATAGGAGAGTTACTCCAACGCATTTCTTCAGGCCACATAAAGGCGCCAGGATAAAAGGCAAGGTGTCCAGCGAATCGCTCTCCTTCTGGAGCTAGCTTTTCAGCCAGCGGCTGCCAAGCTGAATAAATAGCCGCACTGCCGCCCAGGCTCCATCCTGCTAAAAATATTTTTGCAGCATCTATTTTGGGATGTTTAGCCAAAATTTTTAAAGCATTGAAACAATCAGTCATTACCGTTGCTAACGTAACTTGCATCTGATCTTCAACTATTGAAGTAACTTGTCTAGCATCAAAACTATTAACACGAAAAATGGCAAAACCATTATTTAAAAAATTCACTGAATGCTCATGATGATGTCCTCTCCATCCCATGCTTCCATGCATACAGATCACTAAGGGATAAGTATCTTTATTTCCATCTGGCAGAATGAGGGTGCCAAACATATTTTGCTCTTCACATTCTTTAGAATTTAGAA
>ENA-OSEY01000313-OSEY01000313.1-marine-metagenome-genome-assembly--contig:-NODE-313-length-35733-cov-3.435298_pt1 | contig 35733 bp, 25 predicted proteins | sample MGYA00248465_ERZ534230 | MGnify/ENA primary metagenome ERZ534230 (study PRJEB26409, sample SAMN06344110) | marine metagenome | isolation source: Sea water from surface | place: Atlantic Ocean:Southern... | reverse complement strand
GTATACAAAAGGCCGATCGACAGTTTCGGCGCAAAGGCGTACGTCAACGCGATATCTCCGCGGAAAAAATCCTTATTTAGGGTATCGGTGAGTGGTTTCTCTTCACTTCGATGCTGAGTACGTAATCCAATAGAGTGTGGCCCCACCAACGGAATTTGTATGTCGCTCTCAATGTGCCAAAGCCGGCGATAGAAATCGGCGGGGTTATCGGACGTGAAGGCTTGTGAAAATGTCTTGTGCTGAGCCTCTAAGCGCCACCCACCAGATACAGTCACATAGTAGCCCTTTCCCCACTTAACTTCGAAACCGCCAAACGCGTGAAAATTTCCGAAGGCCTTTTCCTCAATGGTTGTCAATCCGCCCGCAATGTTTCCCTTGGTGGGTTGGGATTCGGAAAGATCGTTGGTCTTGTTCTCCAGGATGAAATCATTGTACGAATTCCAGGTATCAAGAAATTTCTGCTTCACTTCCGGTGTCGCCGCCCGTTCCGCACAAACCTGCTCGGCTCCGGTCAATTCGGAGGTCTCCCCAAAACAGAGCGGCACCCCCAAAGGCTCGAGCTTGTCCATCAGATTGCCCACCGTCGGATTTGATGCCAGCCCGGAAGTGGTATCGGATTCCCCGCATTTAACGGAAATCCAAAGGTCCTCCAAACCACATTCTTCACGCTGGATTTCACTCGCCCAGTGCATGAACTCCTTGGCTTTCCAGGAGGCTTTGGCAATGGTCTCGATGTCTCCCTTGCCTTCGATGGAGAATCCCTCCACCGGCTTGCCTGTGGCTGCGATGCCGTCGACCACTTTTTGCGTCCATCCCGGTTCGATTCCGATCACGACCACTGCAGCGACATTCGGATTTTTCCCGGTTCCAATGATCGTCCGGAAAAACAGTTCGAGATCTGCCCCGAACTGAAGCCTTCCATAACTGTGGGGGATGGCCAGGGTCCCGAATACATTCCTGCCCACTGCTTCAGCCGCAGCATTGGAAATGTCATCCACCGGAAGAATGACGACATGGTTGCGGACTCCAACCCGGCCATTTTCCCTCCGGTAACCCATGAATGTTTTTGAAAATTCCTTTGCCATTACCACCTCTTTGTTTTTACATTTTGGACATGCACATGGCCTCCCTGCCGGATGTCACCGACTGCCTTGCCGATGTCCTGACCGTATTTGAAAATCGTCTCTCCCACGCTGATATCCTTCAATGCCAGCTTATGGCCGAGTGGTACCACCTCTGTTGCGGTCATGCTGATGGTTTCATCGGTTTCCATCACCCAACCGCTGACTTCTTCACCTGCGCCGATCTGGTCAACCACGACCACCCCGACACTGTCTTTCGGTTCATGAACTATGAAATGTGGATTCATCCTGACTTCCTTTGCTTTCTGATTGATTTGTGTGAGTTATATTATTCCACTTTGAAGCGGAGAGTCAATGCAATGTGAGTTAAAAGAGTATCTTATACATCTTTAATGTTTCTTCGATTAAAGTGGAGAAATATCTTTGGACATTGCCCCATGATTGGGTTAAAAAACTATTCCTTAAAAAAAGATCACCATGAACAAGATTAAAACTCCTCCCAACCCTGACTTCCGCCCGCTTTACGTGCAGGTGATGGAAATCATCAGCAAAAGGATCGAGAAAGGGGAATGGGGCCCGGGCGAGGTTCTCCCGGCAGAACCGAAGTTCGCCGAGGAACTGGGAGTCAGTCAGGGCACGGTCCGGAAAGCCCTGGATAACATTGCGAGAAAAAAAATCGTTGTCCGTCGCCAGGGCCGGGGAACGTTCGTGGCGGAGCACAGCCCGGATATGTCACTGTTCCGTTTTTTCAGAATCGTGGATGGAGCCGGAAAAGCCGTCATGCCCCAGAGCCGGCTTCTGAAAATCAGCAGTTCCAGGGCAACCACGCTCCACCAGCGGATGCTGAATCTGCAAAAAGGGACCCCGGTTTGGAAAATCGAAAGGGTCCGAATCCTCAAAAAAAGACCGGTGATCAACGAATTGATCGTCTTGCCGAAGAAATTGTTTCCAGACCTCGATCGACTCGATGAAAGCCTGCCGAACACGCTTTACGATTTTTACCAGAACCAATTCGGAATCTTCATTCATCAGGCCAGAGAAACCCTGAGTGCGGTGGAAGCCGAACCCAGAGATTGCAAGAACATCCGGGTAGAACGCGGATTCCCCCTCCTCGAAATCCGACGGATCGCATACAATGTATCCGGTGACCCCGTTGAATTGAGAACCTCCCGGGTTTACACCCGAGGCACCGCCTACCAGATCACCCTCCGCTGAACCTGAGCAGGGTCTCTTCAGGACTTGCTTAATCCCTCGACAGGGCTATCTTATAATTCATTGTTTTTTACTGGCTCCCTCCCATAGATCACTCTTAGATGCTTGATTTCCTGGGCCGTCGAGGACGGATCGTAATCGTGCTCACCCTGCTGCTCGCAGGGGGTGGAGTGGTTATTTTTCTGCACGCGATCCTCTTTCCTTTTCTGCTGGCAGGATTTTTGTCCTATGTCCTCGCTCCGGTGATCCATCGGATGCACCAATGGAAAATCCGCGGGTATCAGATGCCCCGTGGGATGGCCGTGATCCTGATCTACCTCCTGATCCTGTTCATCCTGAGCTCAGGGGGAAGCTATTTGATACCCAGAGTGACTGCGGAAATGGGACGACTGACCGAAGAATTTCCAAAAGCAGTCAGCACCTTCAATCAGCAATGGATTCCTGAGATCAACCGCAGGCTCAATGAATGGGCCTCGAAACTGCCGGAGTCTCCCAAACCTCCTGAACCCGCAGCAAATACACCTGTTGAAACTCCAGCCGAAGATCAGCCCATTCCGGAACCCAACGGAGAGTTGGAGCAGTTGATGGAGCATTACACTTTCGAGATCCGGCAGCTCGATTCAGGAAACATGGAGATCATTCCAAAGAAACGTGTTCCCGGAGAAAACGAAAAAGAACCCAGCCAGGAACAGTCTCTCGACATCCAGGCTCAATGGAGTTCGCTCACCAACACAGCCACTGAAAGGCTGAAGGGAGGCATGACCGAATTCCTCGGTCTGGGACAAAGAATGGTGGCAAAAATCGCAGGGTCGGTCTGGGCTTTGTTTTTGACCTTCATGGTGGCAGGCTTCATTCTCGTCGACACCGACCGCATTCACCGCTTTATACGTTCGCTGGTTCCGGTGCAGTATCAGCCGCGTTACGGGGTTTTGCTGAGCAGACTGGATGTGGGCCTCAACGGCGTGGTCAGGGGTCAACTCCTGATCTGCCTGGTGAATGGAATCCTGACCATGATTGGTCTGATCCTGATTGGAGTCCCCTTCGCATTCACCCTCGGTTTGGTGGCCATGGTTTTTTCCCTGATACCCATTTTCGGCACGATCCTCTCCACCATTCCGATCATGATCATGGGATTTACGGTTTCTTTCTCCACAGGCATCCTCGCTCTGGCCTGGATCCTGGTGATTCACTTCATCGAAGGTAATTTCCTCAACCCAAAGATCATGGGAACCGCAGCACACATTCATCCGGCCCTGATTGTGTTCGCTCTGGTGACCGGGGAATACATCGCGGGAATCGCAGGAGCCCTTTTGGCAGTCCCTATTTTTTCCATCCTCCAGACCCTCTTCCTCTTTCTCAAGGCGATGGTGGAAGAGTTTGAGCCGCTGGAAACAAGCAATTCATGAGTCTCGAGTGGCTGGCAATTCTGCTGGTCTTTGCCTTGCTGCTGCTTTGGTTTCTCGGCCCGCGAATCATCATTGATGAGTCGGTCCGGTCTGTTCAACTCCCCAAAGATCTCAATCACTACCTGAATCAATCCGAGTCCCGTTTCTCTAACATCCGGGAAGGGTTAAACAAAGAAATCCTCTGGGCGAACGCAGAAGAAAAACAGACCGAGTATTCGATCGTCTACCTGCATGGCTTTTCCGCGAGTCGTCAGGAAATTTCTCCGGTGATGGAAAAGGTCGCGGATGCACTTGGGGCCAATCTGTTTTTCACCCGACTTTCAGGGCATGGCCAGACCACGGAAGCCTTAAGTGAATCTACCCCAAAAGAATGGTTTCAGGATGCAACCGAAGCATTGGAAATCGGAAAACGTCTTGGTGAAAAAGTGATTCTTGTGGGAACCTCTACCGGTGCTACCCTGGCACTTTGGCTCGCATTGAAACACCAAAGGGAGAATATTCACGCACTTGTATTGTTATCCCCGAATCTTGGATTACGGACCCCCCTCAGTGTTCTTGCTTTGGGACCCTGGGGAAACACCCTGGCTACCCTGGCAGCAGGAAAAACGGTCGAGTTCAAAACCTTAAACGAGAAACACCAACATGCCTGGACCAACCGATATTCATCCAAAGTAGGAATACTAATGCTGAACATGGTGCGCCATATCTGCAGTTACGATTTCGGACAAATCAAAGTTCCTGCTTTTTTCATCTACTCCCCCTATGATAGCGTTGTTCACCCGAGGAAGATCGAGAAGTTTTTCAAGCAGCTTGGGTCTTCGCAGAAAAAACTGCTTGCGATCCTGGATTCGGAAAGTGAATCCCAACATGTGATCACAGGTGATATCATTTCTCCTTCAACCAACGAAAGGGTGATCCGGCAGATGCTGCAATTCTTGCGGACATTATCTTGATCCCCTGATTATACCCCAATTCATCATGACTCCTGAGGAATCCAATCTATCTGAGTTGCTGGAATTTGCTGAAAACCTTGCTGACACTGCGGAAGTTCCGGTTCTTTCCCACTTCCGTTCCAAGTTGGATATCGAAGATAAATCCGATTCAAGCCCGGTGACGGTTGCAGACCGGGATGCAGAATCAAGGATGCGTGAAATGATACAGTCCCGCTTCCCGGATCACGGCATCATCGGCGAAGAGTATGGAAACCTGAACCCGGAAAGTCCCTGGACCTGGGTGTTGGATCCAATCGACGGAACCCGGGCTTTTATCACGGGTAATCCGCTGTTTGGAACCTTGATAGGGTTGATGTACAAGGGAGAACCAATGATAGGAGTTATCCATGCACCCGCAACTGGTGAACGCTGGACCGCCGCTAAAAATTTTGGATGCACTTACCAAGACAGGAACAACCCAAAAAGCAGCTGCAAGACTTCGGCTAAAACCGAACTTTCCGAAACATATTTGTACAGCACCGATCCATCGATGTTCGATGAAATCCAAGCTGCTCGCTTGCATCCAATTGAAAAGAAGGTCAAAAACCGGAGGTATGGAGGAGATTGCTACCTCTACGGAATGCTCGCATCAGGCTGGATCGATTTGGTCATTGAAGCCAGCATGAAACTATTTGATGTGATGGCCTTGATCCCGGTCATTCAATGTTCCGGTGGTGAGATCTCGGACTGGGATGGAAATCCGATCCGATCCGGTTGGGATGGAACCGTATTGGCTTCGGCTTCCCAAAGTCTCCACCAAAATGCGCTGGAACTTCTCCAAGCCTGATCTGAAAAAAAGCAACAGCATCGATCCCAACGATTGCCTGAAAGGGTAGCGTTTCTTTTTCAGGCTTTCATTCTTTGCCCTGAAGGATCAAAGGCGGGTTTTCGAATGACTTTTCCAGTATAGAATTCCCCTGCGATATCAACCTGGACGGTGTCAAGACCCTCCGCTTGATCCCGGTTCAGATCAAGAAAGGCCAGGGCTACGGGTTTGCCGATCCGGTAACCGAAAGATGCCGAAGTCGTTTTACCGATGATGACCCGGTCCTGCCAGACGGGTTCGTTGCCCAACGGCACCGCCATTGGATCGCTCAAAACAATGGACACCAGAGTTTCGGTAATGCCTTTCTCCTTTCTTTCAAGAAGGGCTTCCCTGCCGATAAAATCTTTTTCCCAGTCGATGCTGAATTCCATCCCTGCTTCCAAAGGGCTGACATCTCCATCCAGTTCATGTCCAATCACCGCGAAACGTTTTTCAATTCGCATCGAAGACTGGGCAAAAAGTCCGGCAGGCTTCGCTCCTGCATCAAGGAGAGTTTGTGCAACTTTCTGAGCCTGGCCCTTTTCGAAGATCAGTTCCCAACCTGCCTCTCCGACGAAGGAAACCCTCATTCCCCTGACCGGGATTCCTCCGATTTCTGTTGTTGTGTGCTGGAAATATTTGAGCTGATGGAGTTCGGAAGCTCCGACCTCGCTGGCAATTCTTCCGGATTCCGGGCCTGCCAGGGCAACCGTCGCCAAAGACTCCGTTACATCGCTGAAAAAAACCTGCTCCCTGGGAAGCAGTTGCCGTTGAAACCAGGCCAGGTCCCGTTTCACCGATGAGGTTCCTACAAAAATCAGGAAACACTCATCACTCAGCCGGAGAGCAACCAAATCGGTTTCGAAGGTTCCTGTTTCGTTGAGCACTGGTGTGTAGATCACACTTCCGGGAGAACGGTTCATGCGGTTGGTGCAGACACGTTGAAGGAAAGATTCGCAATCTTTCCCCTCGATCCGAATTTTCCCGAGGGTGGACTGGTCGAAGAGAGCCGCTTGATTGTGAGCCTGCAAAACCTCATTTCCCACCGCTTCAAACCACTCCGGCCGGTTGAACGTCAATTCCGGTTCACCATGAGACCCGAAATACAGGGGACGCTCCCAACCATAAAATTGACCGAAATGGGCATGATGTTGTTTCCATAGAGAAGCCAGAGGAGATTCCCTCAAACCCCGTGAAGTTTTCCACTGACGACCGGGAAAGGTGATTTCGTAATGCTTTCCAAGAACTTCCGGGACCCTTTCGCTGAGGACCTTGATGGAACACATCTCATCCGGAAAACGTTTGGGATCGGCCTCCGGAAGATCCATCGGGGTCCGGCCATGGATGATGCAATGCGCAAGAGCCATCCCGGCTCCGCTGCCGGTGGCCACTCCAACGGAATTCATCCCGCAGCCCAGAAAAAATCCTTTTGTTTCTGCAGATTCCCCAAGCAGGAACGATCCATCCACCGTGAAACTTTCCGGACCGTTGAGCAGTTTCTTGACTTCCGCATGCTCGAGGGCAGGAACCCGATGGATCGCGTTAAGCATCATCGGCTCGAAGTGTTCCCAATCCTCCTGGAGAAGTTGGAAGGCAAAGTCTTTTCCGAGCTTTGCAGGATCAATGGATTTTCCCATCGGTTCAAAACAACCCACCAGCAGTCCCCCTGATTCATCACGAAGGTAGAGATGGGAATCATGATCGGAAAGGGTGGGAATGTGCCCCTTGATCCCTTCAACCTCTCCGGTCAGAAGATAAAAGTGTTCACAGGGCCAGACAGGAATTTGAACCCCTGCTTTGGATGCCAATTCCCTGCTCCAGAGACCCGAACAGAGAGCAACCGCATCACAACGGATTTCACCCTTTTCGGTGATCACCCCTCGAATTTTTTGATTTTCGGTCAATATGCCGGTAACCGGAGTTTCTTCAAAGATCCTTGCTCCCCTGGATTTTGCACCCTTAACCAGAGCGGCGCACAAGTCGGAAGGACTGACCCGTCCATCATCGGGAGACCAGACGGCACCGATGACGTCCTTTTCATTCATCAACGGCCAGCGTTCCCTGGCTTCTTCGACGGAGATGGATTGGGCTCTTACTCCAAACAGCTTCGCCAGGGATTGCTGACGGAGGATGTGGGTCCAACGTTCCTGATTGGTGGCGATCGAGAGTGAACCAGTCTGCATCCAGCCTGTGGCCTGCCCTGTTTCCTTCTCGAGTTCATCAAAAAAGGAAAAGGAGTAACGGATCAGTTCTGTCAGGTTCTTGCTTGACCGAAGGGCTCTGACCTGGGCCGCGGAATGCCAGGTGGTTCCCGAAGTGAGCTGGCTGCGTTCCAGCAGGATTGCATCCCTGATTCCCGATTGGGCCAGATGATACAGTGTCGAACACCCGAGGATTCCTCCTCCTATGACTACAACTGATGCATTTTTTGGAAATACTGTTTCGTTCATTTCATTCAATGAGAATAAAACTGAATTTTCTTTTTCTTATACATCTCAAAATACAGAGTATTATTCTTTTTCAAAAAACTGAACTATGAGTCTTGTATAAGACAAATATGCTTGCAAATGAAGCTCTTTTCATTCATTTTGCTCATCCTGAGTTTGTAAGAATGAATCTTTCAAACTGAATCATCCCATCTGAACTATTTGATTTCGGATAAGAAATTAACTTCTGTTTAAGGAGAAGCCTTATGAAAGTGATAATCAAATCCATCCTGCTGGGTTCACTTGTCAGTCTTTTTACACTGGGAAGTGTCGTATCGGCAGCACAATGCACCAACGATGTTTGGAACAAGGTGATGAAACGCGGCAAGGTGGTCGTAGGTGTTAAAGCCGACTACAAACCCTGGGGTTACCGAAGCACCAGCGGAGAACTGATAGGAATGGAAATCGATATGGCCAAAGACGTGGCCGCAGCAATGAATGTCGATTTGGAACTCGTTCCGGTTCAATCCTCCAACCGCATGCAGTTTTTGGAGCAAGGCAAGATCGACATGATGATTGCCACCATGTCCGACCGTGTTGACCGTCGTAAGATTGTCGGCATCACCCAGCCCAACTACTACACCTCCGGCACCAATATCATGTCCCCCAAGGCTCTCGGCCTGAGTTCCTGGGAAGACCTCCGCGGCAAGCCTGTTTGCGGAAAACAGGGCGCATTTTATAACAAGATCGTTGCCGATCGTTACGGAGCCAAGATCATTGCTTTCACCGGTAATGCCGAAGCCAAGCAAGCGCTTCGCGATAAGAAGTGCATCGCCTGGGTTTACGATGATTCTTCCATCATGTCCGATCTTTCCTCGGGAGAATTTGACGATTTCGAGATGCCTTTGGCTTCCGAAGACGACAACCCCTGGGGACTCGCTGTTCCGCTGGCAGAGAAAGACTGCATCTTCGGTCATTTCATGTCCGGAATAACCTACAACATGCACCAGTCCGGAAGACTGATCGAGCTTGAGCAAAAGCACGGAATTCAATCCACCAACTACCTGGTCATCCAGAAATACCGCAACAAGGATTGGTTGGAAGGCAAGTAATCCAAGGATTACAATCATTTGATTGATTAGTTTTCTTCCAGATTTAATAACCATCCATCTTCCGGAGTTCCTTTTCGGAGCTCCGGATTTTTCTTCACATCTTCAATCACAAGGGAATGTTAGGATCCTTCAGCCAGTTTTTTCTGGATCTCTACGAGAGCAATCCCAAGTGGAATTTCATCTATTTTTACGATCCCAAGCAGGCTGACCGGGTTCTTGAGGGACTCTGGACGACTCTGGAACTTTCCGTTGTCTGCGTGATTTTCAGCGTGGTGATCGGGGTTGCAGGAGCTTGGCTGCAGACCCTGCCAAACCGGCTGGTTCGGATGGTGGTCCAGGGCTACATCCAGTTTTTCCGAAATACTCCCCCTCTGATCCAGCTCATGTTTTTTTACTTTGCGTTGGGGCAGTTTACCCCCACCTACTCTCCAGATGGCTGGCTTGAGATTCCCATCATTTCCAATGTCGGCTGGGCGATTATTTCCCTCTCTTTTTTTGCGGGTGCCTTCAACGTTGAAATCTTTCGGGCAGGGATTGAAGCGATTCCGGAATCCACCAAGGAAGCTTCGGAATCCCTAGGATTTTCCAGACTCCAGACCTATCGTTACATCGTACTGCCTTTGGCTTTCCGGGTCAGCCTGCCTGCCTTGAACAATAATCTCGTCAACCTGGTAAAAACCACAACCCAGGCGCTGGTCATTGCAGTTCCTGAACTTCTTTACCAGATGGTTAGCATCTACAACGATTACTCGACCTCGATGAATGCCTGTATGCTTTTGCTCTTTGTGGTTTACATCGTTCTGGTCGGCATTCTGGTTTTTGGTATGCAGCGTTGGGAACGCGCAATGAATATTCCGGGATACGGTTCATGAAGATCTTCAGCACCCCGATTCCGGGATTGGGTCCCGGCAAGACCAACACCGATTTTCCAGTCCTTTTACCGTTCAAGGGACACGCATCGGGCCAAACCGGAGATTTGCGCTTCAGCCGATGGATGGTCTCCGCGTCTCCCATGGTGATGATGATCATCGCGATATTGGCCCTGCTCATTCCTTCCGTCGCGGCAGCACAATCGAAATTCAACCTTGCGGACGCTTTTGAGGTCCTTTGGCGTTGGCTGCCCTTCATCGTCGGAAGCGGATTCGTGATGAATTTGCTGATCAGCTTTTTCACCATGGCCATCGGGACGGCAGCCGGGGTCCTGCTGGGGTTGGGACAGATCTCCCTGATTGCTCCACTGAGGAAATTCTGCTGGTTCGTGACCCAGCTTTTCCGGAACTCCCCCTGGCTGGTGCTGTTGTTCATCGTGATGCTGACCTTCCCCTTTGAAATTGAAATCGGGGAAACCATCATCTCGATTCCCGACTGGATGAAGGCGGTATTCGGACTTTCCCTGCCGATCATGGCCAACATCGCGGAAATCGTCCGGGGAGCAGTCCAGTCTGTCCCAACCGGACAGTGGGAAGCGTCCGAATCTTTGGCTTTCAGCAGGCGTCAAACCCTGTGGCAGATCATCCTGCCCCAGTGCTTCAAACGGATGATTCCCCCATGGATGAACTGGTATGCGATTCTGACCATGGCAACCCCCCTGGTATCCCTGCTCGGGGTCGAAGAAATCGTCACCCTGTCGCGTCAGGCAATGGAAGCGGAGGACAATCATCCTGAATTACTGATCCCATTTTACGGTTTTGCCCTGGTGATCTTCTTTGCCTATTGCTATCCGATTGCACGTTGGACCCTGAGGCTGGAAGAACGTTATTCCGTTAAGCTTTGAGGAACACATATGAGTGAAAATGAAATGAATTCGGAACAGCCCATCGTTTCCCTGAAAGACGTTCACAAATCCTTCGGTGATCTCGAGGTGTTAAAGGGAATCAGTTTCGATGTAAAAAAAGGCGAAGTGATCTGCATCATCGGGCCTTCCGGTTCCGGCAAATCGACCCTGATCCGCTGCATCAACGCTCTCAACGACATCAATTCGGGTTCGATCAAGGTTCATGGAAGGGAGGTCCACGATCCCAAGCTCGACAAGCTTGAACTCCGGAAAAAAGTAGGCATGGTTTTTCAGCAGTTCAACCTTTTCCCGCACAAGACTGCCCTGGAAAACGTGATGATGGCTCCGGTTCTGGTACTCAAGCAAAACAAGGAAGAGGTTCGGAAACGTGCAGAGGATCTGATCCGTAAAGTCCGCCTGCAGGGCAAGGAAGACAGTTACCCTGGAGAACTCTCCGGAGGACAGCAGCAGCGTGTTGCGATCGCACGGTCCCTGGCAATGAATCCCGATGTGATGCTTTTTGACGAGGTCACCTCGGCCCTTGATCCCGAGACGGTGAAAGAGGTCCTGGTCACCATCAAGGAACTGGCCCAGGAAGGGATGACCTGCATCCTTGTTACCCACGAGATGGGATTTGCCAAGGAAGTTGCAGACCACATCTATTTTACCGACAACGGGGTGATTGTGGAACATGGCCCCCCTTCCACGTTTTTTACCGAATCCAGCGATCCTCGTACCAGGGAGTTCCTCAGTCAAATCCTCTGAATTGATTTAACCCCAAACCCAGTTCAAACAATGACTCAAACGGCAGATTATCTCATCATCGGAGGCGGCCTTTACGGCTGCAGTATTGCGTATCAGCTTGCGCTTCAAGGTGCAAAAAACGTGGTGCTTCTCGAACGCAATGAAATCTGCCAGGCTGCGACTTCCAAATCCTGCGCCATCGTCCGGACCCACTACTCGGTGGAAGCTAACCTCATCCATGCCGTTGAAAGCCTGAAAGTCTTTGAAGACTTTGACGAACAGGTGGGAGGAGATATCGGTTTCCAGAGAACCGGTTATCTGATCCTCGGCCCGGAAGACCACCGGGAACCGATGCTGGAAGTGTTCAAACTACAAAACGAACAGGGGATCGATACCCGGGTCATCGATGCTGAAGAAGCCAAAGCCCTGCATCCCTTGCTGCAGTTGGATGATGTGGAGGTGATTGGCTACGACACCCGGACCGGTTACTGCGATCCCTACCTCGCCACCACTGCCTTTGCCAAACGGGCAAGAGACCTCGGAGTGGAAATCAGGACCGGAGTTCAGGTTCAGGATCTTGCGGCGGACGGCATTGTCAAAAGCGTCACCACCGACTCGGAAACCTTTGAAACTCCACACCTGATTCTGGCCTCAGGAGGCTGGACCGCGAACCTTGCATCAACCCTTGGGGTTGAGGTGCCGCTGGAACTGAGCCGTCACAAGGTGATCACCTTGAGGACCACGGATGATTATTTGAGAACCTGGCCGATCATCAAAGACCTGACCACCGAGGACAAAATTTACTTTCGACCGGATTCCGGCGGTGTGGTGCTGATCGGGACAGGAGATCACGGTGATCCGATCGAAAATCCGGACCTGCTTACCGATGATGTCGATTCAGACCACATCGAGCGTATTGGAAGCCTGATGAAAAACCGGATGCCGGTTTTTGCTGATGCGGATTATATGAATGGCTGGACCGGACCCTATGACATTACCCCGGACTGGAACCCCATCGTCGGAAAGGTTCCCGGGCCTGAAGGGGTCTTCATTGCCGTCGGATTCAGCGGGCATGGATTCAAACTCGCTCCCACCATGGGAGAATCCCTGGCGTCCCTGGTGCTTGGAAATACTCCAAGGTTAGCGATTGACATGTATTCCTTCTCCCGTTTCCAGGAAGGTTCCCCCCTCCATGGTGCTTACGGAATCGGCTCCATTTCCTGAAGTGCCAATCGACGTTCTATAAACCAGTGGCGTCCCTTTCAGTGGGTCGTGAAAAATTCAGGGACTCTGGTTTCCGTCCAGCCTGATTTGTTCCAGGGGGAACCAGCGATGAAAGCCGCATGACCTCCCTTCCGGTGATATTCCAATTCCACCTGCGGGGAAACTTCTGAAGAGGATGGAAAAGAGGAAACCTCCAGAAACGGATCATCGAGGGAGTTCATGATCAGGGTCGGCACCCTGATCGTTTTAAGAAATGCTTTGCATGAAGATTTGGAATAATAATCTTCCGCGTTTTTGAATCCGTGCAACGGTGCCGTGATCCGGTTGTCAAATTCCCTCAGGGTACGGATCTCTTCAATATTTCCAACATCAAATAACGGCGGGAGCGAACTGAATTTCCGCCTCGCGGATGCTTTCAGCAAATCAACGAAATGCTTTTGGTAGACACGAGAGAACCCGCGGTTCATGCGGTCTGTGCATGAAGAAAGGTCAAAGGGCACCGATACCGCGGCCGCAGCAGTAATTCCGGCTTCGCTTCCTTGTTCCCCAAGCCACTTCAGCAGGGAGTTCCCGCCGAGTGAATAACCGAAAGCCATGATGGCTTTTCCGGGAAACCGTTGTTTCACCAATTGCACCAGCCGGTTCAGGTCGGTGGTTTCTCCTGCATGATAAGTTCTCTGCAGACGGTTGCTGACTCCACCGCAGTTGCGGTTCAGCAGCATCACCCCGTTCCAGCCTTGCGCTCGGATCACCCCGAACATTGCCTTGACCGTGTTCGAGGTCTGATCTCCTTCCAGTCCATGAAGGATGATCACCATCGGTCCATTTCCTTCCAGTGCCCAGAAAAGCTGGAGAAAATCTCCGTCCTCAAGCTCCAGCTGCTCCTTCTCCAAATTTGGCATTGGAATCTTTCGAAACTTCGAGGCCCAGATCGTTTGGAAATGAGGTCCGGGAAGCCAAAAAGCCGGACGGAAATCGGAAGGTTTCAGCAGATCCATTCGAAACTCAAATAGGGAAGATCTTTGAACGTTAAGAATGGACCAATCTGAAAATCATGATTTCTTGGAAATGAAATACTTGAAAGATAGCCTTCCTTCACACCCCCTTACCAGGGATCAATTCAACTTGACCGGCATTCGAGTCTGGACAGATTCTTCGGCAGCCGCACCGATACGGACGGCTTCCAGGCCATCCTCGAGGGTCACTTCGACGGGGGTTCCAAGCCGGATGGCATCGAGAAACTTTTGATGCTGGTAAAAGGTCGATCCATGATGATCTCCTGCGGCCAGGTGTGTGGCGTCCACCTCGACCGTCTGCGTCACCGGTCCCTTGGGCTCCCTGGGCGAAAAGGTCACTTCGGCTTCCCGTTCCTGATTTCCAGGCCAAAACCTTGAAGGTCCCGGAACCCTGGCCTCAAATTTCGCCTGGTCTCCGATGATGGCAATTTCCTCCTGAAAATAAGAGCCCTCACTGAACATACACAATTCGAGCAGTCCTCGGACTCCATTTTCAAAATCCACGGTCACTATGGCATGGTCGAGAATATCCGGTGTTTTCCCATCATAACGTTCATCCAGATGATTGACTGCAATCCCTCCTGAAGCATAAACCTGGACGGGTTCGCTCTGGGTCAGAAGACGCATCAGGTCGAAAAAATGACAGCATTTTTCCACCAGCGTTCCTCCGGAGTTTTTGGAAAACCGGTTCCAGTCTCCGACTTTTTCCAGGAAGGGGAAACGATGTTCCGTGATGCTCAACATTTTCATGGCTCCGATCTTCCCTTCCTTCAATGACTGAACCAGCAAGTTCACCGGAGGCATGTATCGGTACTCCATCGCAACCCATACCGGGGCAGAACGCCCTTTGGCCAATTCGACCATAGCTTCGCAATCTGGAACCGTTGTACAGAGTGGTTTTTCCACCAGTATCGGCAAACCACTGGACAAGGCATCAGGAAGCAAATCGACATGGGTATGATTGGGACTGGCAATCACCAGAACATCCGCGATTCCACTGGCAAGCAGATCCCGATGATCGGTGAAGGCCTTTGCCCTCCCATCCGTCAGAGAAACAGCTTTTTCTCTCATTCCTTCATCCGGATCTGAAACGGCGGAAACCTCCGTCTCTTCCAGCAGATGAATATTGCGGATATGCTCGTGTCCCATCATACCCGAACCCAAAATCGCGTATCTTAATTTTGACATGGCTCTCTTCTCGATCAGTATTCAATAAAAGTTTTGCCTCCTGAAATTTGTACCCATTAGATTGGAACCCGAAAAAATCTGCCAATCCAGTCAAAATGTTTGGGGTGAAAAACTCAGGAACTTCAACGCTTGGTGTTTCCCATCATCTCAACAAACCGTTTGAAGAGATAAAGGGCATCCCTCGGACCTGGTGCCGCCTCGGGATGGTATTGAACGGAATAAGCGGAGTACTGAAGCGATTCCAGACCTTCAACTGTCTGATCGTTGAGATTCCTGTGGGTCACCCTGACGTCTTCCGGAAGACTGTCTTCGTCCACAGAGAATCCATGATTATGGCTTGTGATCTCAATCTTGTTGGTCTGGTAATCCTTTACAGGATGGTTCCCTCCATGATGTCCGCATTTGAGTTTGTAGGTTTTACAGTTCAAGGCCAAAGCCAGAATCTGATGCCCAAGGCAGATCCCGAAAATCGGAAAAACCCCAAGCAGGCTGCGGACTTCTTCAATGGCGCTTTCCACTGCGGCAGGATCACCGGGGCCGTTGGAAAGAAAAACACCATCCGGATTCATCTGTCGAACGACTTCAGCGGGCGTGTCCCAGGGAACAATGGTGATGTTGATTCCCAATGCTGCCATCAACCGCAGAATGTTACGTTTGATGCCGAAATCGTATGCCACGACTTTCAGGGGAACACCCTCCGTTTCCGCAGGCCAGAAATAAGGTTCCTTGGTCGAAACCACTCTGGCCAGGTTTCTTCCTTCCATGGAAGGCAGCGCCATCGCTTCTTCCCGCAAAAGATCAAGGGTGTGCAGCGAGTCTGAAGGAACCATCAGCCCTTTGACTTCTCCGTCGGATCGTAAAACACGAACCAGCGCTCGGGTATCCACTCCTTCCATCACCGGCACCTTGGATTCCCAGAGAAAATCGGACAGGGATTTATTGGAACGCCAGTTACTCGGAATCTGGGTGAGTTGGGTCACCACCAGAGCAGAAGCATGGATGGTGGAAGATTCCATATCATCGGGATTGGTTCCATAATTCCCGATATGGGGAGCCGTCATCGTCACAATCTGACCGCAATACGATGGATCAGTCAGAATTTCCTGGTAACCGGTCATCGAGGTATTGAATATCAGTTCACCTGTCGCCTGAAAGGGGCCATGGATCCGACCACGGAAAAACATCCCGTTGCTGAGCACCAGAAGACCATTGCTGACCATTGGTCGCTCAGATAAGCCAGATTGTATTTCTGATACAGGTGGAACGAGGTTGAAGGCTGGATTCATTTGATGATGATCCAGGAATCCTTGTAGAAGTTGACGGTTGGATCGATTTTTTTAATTTCCTTGCAATACCAGCCCCGTGCATGGACAAAGGTGGCAATCCGCCGGGTATCCGCATCCACGATGCTGTAATGGCTGGCTCCTCCTTCGGCGAGACGGTTGCGCATCAGGTTCATCGCCTGACGATAACTGTTGAGCTCACCGGTCAACGCCACGGTTTTGACCTCTCCCAACTCACTGCAGCCGCTGACTTTGTCGGGATTCGGAATCGCGTTCATTTTCTCTGCCTCTGGGGTGAGGGGGAAATAAGGCTGGGTGCATCCATTCAAAATGAATGAACCTGCAATCAACAAAATGACGGAAATTCCAAAGGATTTCAATCGACTGTTTTTCATCGTGAAATGACTGTTCGATTCAATGATCGGAAAAGTTTTTATGATTCATCCAGTTTCCAGGAACGTCCTCCTGTTTCCCTGGAAAGCCATTCAAGCCATGCATGATACGGCCCGATTCTTTTCATTTCCTGCCATTCTGAAACAACCAGCAACGGGTGGCTGACATCTTCCATATCCTCACATCCACAACTGACTTCCAGACGATAGGAGCCCGGTTCGAGTTTTGGCAGTTTGAGCCTGGTCTGTCCCTGACTTAAAGGGAGTTCGACCTCAAAACGGGTTTCCGAATTGGATTGTTCCACCAGCCTGAATACGGCACTGGATGAACGTGTCCGCAGATGAATCCAGCCTTCGATCGTTTCCGATTCATGGTAAGGGCGGCCAGGAGAAAAATCACGGAAAATCCTTTTCCGTTCCCGAATTGGCTGGAACAGCAAGGTCTGCCAAAATGACGCATGCCGGTGCCGGATTCCTTTCCAGTCCTCCCCGGTTTCAGGTGTTGACCCTTTTTTAGATGGATCGAGTTTCCAAGTCCAACTCTGGGGCTCCAGAACCCAGTCCACCCTCCCTTTACGGTAAGGCGTTCGGAGCAGAAGATCCGAAGACTGACCAAATTCTTCCTTGAGGTCACCTGCAAAGGCAGGCTGGCGCTGCAGGTCCTCAACAGGGAGCAGTCCCCGTTCCCTGAAATTCCATTCTTTGTGATGCCTGAATTCCAGCTGCAGTTTTTGGCTCGAGGTTCCTGACAAAAAGAGTTCCTGGTAATCGCGGTGTCCCACCACCTGTTCCCCGCCGACGACGATGATGCGTTTTCCTCCTGCCAGGAATTTCTGGAAACTTCTTTGGAATTCCGGGTTTCTCAAAAAACGCCGGATGTCAAAATTATGAAAAACCACCGTGTCGAATTTGAACAATTGACGCATGAAGAGTTCCTGAACCGGGAAGCGGATCAGTGCGAGTTCCTGTTCCGGAACACTCTGGTTGTCCTCAAAAGGATCACGCAGGATAAAAAAGGCAATCATATCGACTTCCGGCATTTCCTTGAGCAGGCGCCGGAGGTGAAACACATCCCAACTCGGACGCCCGGCAATGTGAAGAACGCGCATTCTTTTTTCACGGATGCTCACCGGCAGGTAGGATAGGTTGTTATGAAGCTGGTCCTCCTCTTTCAAGGGCTGAATTTCAAGGCTAAGCAAGGCTTCTCCTGAACGAACCGGCACCCATTTCATTTCCAGTTCCTGGAACTGAATCCCGGGTTGGAAATCGATCTTCTGCCGATGGAGGATAGACTGACCGTCGAGAAGCACCATGTGGGTACTCACGGCTTCCTCAAAGTTGGAGGAGACCTTGACTTGGATCGTGGTCAGTTGATCGAGAAAGGCCACTCTGGGATGAACCACACTTTCCAGGGCAAGGTCTCCTTTCCCGTAATTTGCGGAGGCCAGGGTATTGAGACGGATACCGGCTTGATGGAAATGCTCTGCTGCTTCGCGGGGCATGCCGAAGCTGGTGGTATCCTGTCCGTCACTGAAAAGCAGAAGCTCCTGCTGACCATCGATACCTGAGCGTTCAAGAAAATGAATCAGGGATTCCGATATGGAAGAACCGGTCCCGGTAGGATGTTCTTCAAAATGAAAAAGATCGTAGGCATGGATTTCCCGGTCCGGAAATTGTTGAAGAATGACATTCTTTGCCGTATCCGGTAATTGTCCCGGCTCATCGGCTTTCAAACCATTTTCCTCGATCTTCATGCTTTCGCTGGAGTCAAACAGAACGAACAGAGGCTCCGGGAAGTCAGAAGTATGTTTCAGGGTTTCTAAAGCCAGGAACAAGAGAAGCGAAATCAGACCGACCCGCAGGAAAAGACTCGTTTTCCGCAACATCCGCCTCTCCCGGAACAGCCTGAATGTATAAAAGACGGTTGCGAAAACAAAAACCAGGAATCCTGCTAAAAAAAGGGGGGACATTTGAAAAGACAGGTTTTCAGTCCGTCGTCAACTGACACAGATTGGGAAACTCTTCACAGAATCCGGTGAAGTGTTTCCAAATCAAATCCAGGGGCATTTCTTTCTGGATGAAACAACTCCCAATCTCTCGAAGAAGGATGAAGTTCACCGCTTCCCTGCTGGCTTTTTTGTCATGAAGCAGGAGGCTGCTGAAGAGATCATAATCCAGTTTGGGAAGAGTTACGGATCGAAGTTTGGGTTCCAGAAACTCCCGGATGGTTTCCCAGGAAGACGGATCCAGAAGTTGTTCCTGTTTTGAGAGAAATGCCGCAAACAGCATTCCGGTTCCGACGGCTTCTCCATGAAGATACGTTCCGTAACCGCAATGGGTTTCGATCAGGTGACCGAGGGTGTGACCAAAATTCAGGGTTGCTCTGAGTCCGGCTTCGGTTTCGTCCTGCTCCACGATTCTTGCCTTCACCCGGCAGGACCGGAATACCGCTTCTTCCAGAAAATCCAAATCCAAGGGTTCCAGTTTGCCTTCCTGAAGAAAATCAAGCAGTTCCCGGTCATGTGTCAACCCATGCTTTGCCAATTCGAAGTAGCCTGCCTGAAGTTCACGGGAGGGCAGGGTTTTCAGGAACTCGAGATCGATGCTGACATGATTCGGTTGCTTGAAGGCACCGATGGTGTTTTTCCCCAAGGGATGATTCACTGCCGTTTTACCGCCGACACTGCTGTCCACCTGGGCCAAGAGGGTGGTCGGCACCTGGATCATTTTGATTCCCCGCATGAAGGTCGCCGCAGCAAAACCGGCCATGTCCCCGATCACTCCTCCTCCGAAAGCCACCATCACGGTTCCCCGATTGGCCTTTTTCTCCATCAGGAAATCGTAAATCCGTTGGAGTGTTTCCAGATTCTTATATTCCTCACCGTCGGGCAGGATGCAGGTGTCATTCTGATAACCTTCCGGTTCAAGAAGCTTTTTGATTTGGGCTGGGTAGAATTGTTCCAGAGTGGAGTTCGTCACGGTCACCACCCGTTCCGGATCAAACTGACAGATGGCAGAAAGCAGGGAGTCCTGCAGATTTCCGGCACCGATTTCGATCTTGTATTCGCTCCCCGGCAATTCAACCGGAAGGGTTCGCATCGCTTTGATTCAGAAGAATTTTGAAGTTGTTTCAGGCAGGGCGATCCAGGTTTCGGTATTGAATCGCCTCCGCAACATGGGGAGTATCGATCGCTTCTTCGCCTTCCAGGTCGGCAATGGTTCGTGCCACTTTGAGAATCCGGTCATAGGCCCTCGCGCTGAGTCCCATCCGCGACATGGCATTTTCCAGTAATTTTTTTGATGCCTCTGAGGGCTGCGCATGGGTTTCCAGTTCCTGCCGTGACATTCCGCTGTTGGTATGCGTCGGTGATCCCTCAAACCGTGCCTCCTGTTTTTTACGTGCATTCATCACCCGTTCCCGGATGGTTTTGGACGATTCTCCCCTTCTGGAATCGGCCAGTTTTTCATAGTCGACGGCCGGAACATCGAGGTGAAGGTCAATCCGGTCCATCAACGGTCCTGAGATCCGTGACCGGTATTTCTGGATCTGCGTCGATGTGCAACGGCATTCCCTGCGGCTCGTGCCTTTTCCCACCGGATGCCCATGAAAACCACAAGGACAGGGATTCATCGAGGTCACCAGCATGAAATCACAGGGAAATTCGAGGGACATCGCTGCCCTGGCGATGGTCAGCCTGCGGTCTTCAAGCGGTTGTCTCAACAATTCCAATACCGTCCTTGGAAATTCAGGAAGTTCATCCAGAAAAAGCACCCCATTGCGGGCCAGTGAAATTTCCCCCGGTCCGGGGATGCTGCCTCCTCCGACCAGACCCGCCTGGGAAATCGTGTGATGCGGAAAACGGAAAGGCCGGTGTACGATCAACGGCGTGGAGTCGTTGAGAAGCCCGGCAATGCTGTGAATTTTCGTGCATTCCAAAGCCTCTTCAAAACTCAACTGCGGAAGAATCGTTCCCAACCTCCTGGCCAGCATCGTCTTGCCCGAACCCGGCGGACCGAGCATCAGCAGATTATGGGCTCCCGCCGCGGTCACTTCAAGCGCCCTTTTGACATGCTCCTGTCCCTTGACGTCCTGGAAATCTTCGCGGAAGACCTTCCTTTCCTCAAAAAGCCTGCGGGGGTTATAGGCAGTCGGTTGAATTTCCTCTTGCCCCTGGAGATAGCGTACCACCTCATCCAGGGTACTGACTGGGACTCTGCGGACTTCCTCGACCACGGCCGCTTCCGCCTCATTTGCCTTCGGCAGGATCAGCTGTTCAAAACCATGATCCCTTGCCGCAACCGCGACCGGAAGGATGCCCCGAATCGGTCTGATCGCTCCATCGAGTGAAAGCTCACCAACAACCATCACTTTTTCCAGGACTTGTTCAGGAAAATAACGAAGCGCCCCCAACAGGGCCAGGGCGATAGGAAGGTCGAATCCCGATCCGATTTTCCGCAATGCCGCCGGGGCTAGGTTGACCACGATCCGCCGGACCGGAAAATTGAAACCCGAATTGGTGACTGCCGCTGTGACCCGGTCCCTGCTTTCCTTGATCGTTCCGTCCGGCAGGCCGACGATGTTGAAGGTACTGAGTCCGATGGAAACATCGACTTCCACATCCACAGGATGGGCATCAATTCCGAGTACCGAAGCAGAATTCGTTTTGGCAATCATTCAAGCGGCCTTGCCGTTGATTCTTTTTGCCTCCTATTCCTGTTATATTATCGAATCAACCCGATCGATGAGGGCCTGGCCCGGATTGACAATCCAGACCAATTCCTCTAAAGATTTCAAGGGAGAGTCAAAGGTAGTTCAAGTTTTTTATCCCGACCCGATCATTTTTTATGGCAGAGCCGCGCATCCTACCGATCACAGGAGATCATTTTGAGGATTTCCTGATTCTCAGTGAAACCGATTCCAGGGAAAAAGAGTTACCCAAGGCGTGGCGGATTCTGGAGCAGCAGACCCGTTCCCATGTCAGTGGAGGGTCCGTGGTGGATCTCAACCGCATTTACGTCGACCTGGCCCGGCTGCAGATGCTCGCCTATCCGATTGTTGAAGATTGGAAAAGACCGCTTTCCAACAAGGAGTGGCAGCAGATCGAGGAACAGTCCAAAGAACTCGAACAGCAGATGGACCGGATGCGGAAGCTTTCGGTCGAGGTCCGTAAAAAAGGCGCCGAGTCGTTTTCCCAGGTTGCTCCGCTGTTCAACCAGCTTTTCGAGCAAAACCAGGAACTGCGTAAAAACTGGAACCGTTTCAAACAAACCTGGACGGTGTACAAGCAGCAATGGAAACGCTTTCAGGAAGAACAGGAAGAAGCCGAGAAAAAGAACAAATCCCGTCAGTCTTCCTCCGAAGATAAGGAAGCTCCCGAACCGCCCAAACCTCCACAGATGTTTCAGCGTGAACGCTGGCATGCCCTGAGAACCACCACCGGTCTGCTGGAAGTGGAACTCCAGCAACAGTCCTCGGAAGGGTCCAGGAAAAACCAGGATTACCAGATGGGAATCGAGTATCTGGTGAATCAGTTGCAGGACATCTACGTCCAGACCCAGGGTTTTGAATTGCTTGAGAAAGTCAAACTCGTCCAGGAACGCAACACCCAACTGATCGCGGAACTACAACAGGTTTATCCCGAACCGATCATCACTGCGTCATTGAAAGAACAGGCCCAGGCTGCCGAGCAGAATCAGGAGGATTCGGACGAGACCCAGCCTGAGAAAAAAGCAGCCGCGCATTCGTGGAAGAAAAACCTGCTCCTCGCCCTCGGCATTGTCGGCGTTGGAGTATTGGTGGTGGTCTTCATCCACAGCCCGGTGGTCAAGGATCGCAAAGTCGAGAAAAAGACACTGGAATTCCGCCCGAAGGGCAAAACCATCACCACCGAGAGTCCTGCCAAGGAGCCTGAACTGATCAACCTCAGCGACATGATCAACAGTTTCAATCTCGACATTCCTGTGGTAAAGCCTGATGAACGGCTGCTCCAGTTGATTGGACAAAACAAGGAAAAGGCGGAGCAGGCTGCGAACAGCCTGTTGGAGGAACTCGGACGTAAGGTCACCTTTGCATTCGCCCAGGCGAATTCCTACTTCCTTTACTGGAAAGGACAAATCAGCCGTTTTTCCGATACCAAGGAAATGCGGAAGGTGATGCGCAAACTTGACAAGCAGAAAGCGGAACTCCAGGCCCTGATGCGGGATTGGGGTGAAGAAGCGCCGAAGGACGCGGAAATTGTTCCTGAAAACCTGGATGGCGAACCGGTCTACGGATTGGAGATGCTCGATGAAAATGGAGAACCTCTGCAGATTTATGTCAATCCCGACGGTGTCCGTATGCGTCTGAGCAACGGACAATTCCTCGAAAAAACCTACCCGCCGGATGAAGCCCTGAAGCGGGTCCGACAGTAACCATTTGGTCAAGCCGATCCATGCAGTTCCTGAAATACCACGCCCTGGGTAACGATTACCTGGTCCTCCGAAATGAACTCTTTGGAGAACAGACTCCGGACTGGGCCGTTGAACCGGATCTTGATGCCGTCATCCGCATCTGCGACCGAAACCGGGGGCTGGGTTCCGATGGGATCCTGGTGGGAGAAAAAATGGCGGACGCCGAATTCCGGCTCCGAATCTTCAACCCCGACGGCAGCGAAGCGGAAAAAAGCGGCAACGGCCTCCGAATTTTCGTCCGCAGTCTGTGGGATCATGATCAGGTCGGTGAAAAGCCTTTTGCCATCCAGACCCTGGGAGGACGGGTTCAGGCCAGGGTCCTTGGGGGAGGTGCCGAGGTTGAGGTGGAAATGGGCCGGGTCAGCTTCAACAGTTCGGCGATTCCAGTAAAGGGTGAAGAACGCGAGGTGATCCGGGAAACCCTGGAAGTCGACGGACGATCCCTGGAATTCTGCGCGGTAACAGTTGGAAATCCGCATTGTGTGGTGCTTTCCCCGGAACGCTCAGAATCCGCCAAAAAGCTTGGACCGCTGATTGAAAACCATCCCCTCTTCATCAACCGCACCAACGTCCAGTTCCTGGAAGTGCTCGACCGGAAAACGATTCGGATCGAAATCTGGGAACGTGGAGCGGGTTACACCCTTGCTTCCGGAAGCAGCAGCAGCGCCGCCGCCGCGGTGGCCAGGAAACTCGGACTGTGTGATGAGCAGATCGAGGTCCAGATGCCCGGAGGTTCGCTCATGATCCGGATCGATGATGACGGGTCGGTGTTGATGCGCGGGCCGGTCACAGCCGTCGGAAGCATGAAGGCAGACCCGGGAATCTTCGAGTGAACGAGGTCGTTTGGAGCGCGATCGGAGCAGGAACCCTTTTCGGACTCAGTGGAGGTTTTTCCCCAGGACCATTACTGGTCTTGGTGATTTCCGAAACCCTGCGGCATGGGCTTCGGGTGGGGATCATGGTGGCAAACACGCCTCTGCGCACCGATTTTCCGGTGATGCTCGTGGCCATCTTGCTTTTGAATCAGCTCACCCATTTCGATTTACTGCTGGGTGGAATCTCGCTCGCAGGAGCCGTTTTTCTGCTGCGGATCGGTTGGCTCAGCCTGAAAACCGCGCCCATCATCCCCGGTGAGGGAGAAGTCAGGCCGCATTCGATAGGAACCAGGATGATGACCAATTACCTCAATCCCAGCATGTACCTGTTCTGGTTCACCGTGGGAGCGCCTTTTCTGGTCCGCTCGAGCCGCACCGATTTCTGGCCCGGAATCGTCTTCACCCTCTCCTTCTATGTATCGATCATTGGAGCAAAAAGTCTGGTGGCGCTGGGGATCAGCCGTTCAAGCCGATTGACGGAAGGAATCTGGTACCCTAGGATCATGAAGCTGCTGGGGATTTTCCTGATGGGATTTTCCCTGGTATTTGTCAAAGACGGACTCGGGTATTTTGGATTGATCTGAATCATGCCGATTTTTCACTACCAGGCCTTCGATGCCACCGGGGCATTGCACAAAGGAACCCAGGATGCTGCCAACGAATCCGAAGTCCGCCAGCTTCTGCGTTCCAAGGACCTCTTTCCCAAGGAAATCCGCACCAGCCGATTCACGAGAAAATCAAACAAAGCCAAAACCTCGGAGGGTTTCAAACTTCCTGAATTTGCAAAGAGACGCAACTACGCCAAGTCACTGATGCTTTTTACGCGTCAGCTCGAGGTGTTGCTGGATGCCACCATCCCCTATGACAAGGCTTTCCAGCTGATCATCCCCCAGACCGAGGATCATTCCTTCCAGAGCATCCTCTCGGAAATCCGCGGACGCCTGTTGGAAGGGGAGTCGCTGGCGAATTCGATGGAAAAACATCCCGAGGCTTTTCCTGCGATGTACATCAGCATGGTCCGCTCCGGAGAAAACGGCGGCAACCTCGGCATGATCATGAAACGACTGGCCGACTACTATGAACGACAGGACCGGCTTCGTTCCCAAATCCGGTCGGCGATGATCTATCCGGCATTCATGACGGTTTTCGGATTCGCAGTGGTGGTCTTCATGGTGACCAACATCGTTCCCAAGATCACCCGTATCTTTGAAAGCCGTGACGCCGCTTTGCCGTTGCCGACCCGGCTGCTGATCGGCCTCAGTGAATTGCTCAGCGGGAACCTGCTTGTACTTGCAGTGGCCGTGTTGCTGATGATCCTTTCGGGGACGATCTTTTTAAGAAGCCCCAGCGGGAGGCGCTTCCGCGACTGGACCGAACTGAAGCTTCCGATGTTCAACCGGATCTGGATCAAGATCCTGGTTGCGCGTTACTGCCAGACCCTGGGAACCCTGCTCAAAAGCGGGGTGGATCTGAAAACTTCCCTTGAAATCGCCAAACACGTGGTGGTCAACCGCCGTTTCATCAGTGCTTTGGACAAGATGATCATCGATGTCAACAACAAGGGTGTCCCGCTTTCCGCGGCGATGGGGAAGCTGGAATACTTCCCGGAATACGTCCGCCATGTCGTTGCCATCGGCGAGGAAGCCGCACGGGTGGATGAACTGCTGGAAAAGGTCGCCGACCGCATGCAGGAAGAAATCCAGTCCCTCGTCGAGGCCCTCACCGCACTCCTTCAGCCGGCACTGATCCTTTTGATGGGGGGGATTGTCGGTTTCATCGCCCTCGCGGTTCTGCTTCCGATGCTCAGCATGAACCAGCTCCTGCAGTAGTCCCGCATTCCTCCTTTTCCAAAATTTGTTTGCAAAATCATGAACTTGCATTAAGATGTAGGGCTTGCCTGAAAGGCCTTCACGTTAAAATTCTCCATGAGCCTCCGCCTCCACAACTCCCTCAGCGACCAGAAAGAAGACTTTGTTCCCCTTCGTGAGGGACGGGTGACGCTTTATGTCTGCGGACCGACGGTTTACAACGACAGTCACCTCGGCCATGCGAAGACCTACGTCAGTTTCGACGTCATCCTGCGCTACCTGAAGTACCGCGGATTCAGCACCTTTTACGTCCAGAACATCACCGATGTCGGGCACCTGATGGGAGATGCCGACGAGGGTGAGGACAAAATGCTGAAGCGTGCCCGGGAACTGGAACTGGAACCGATGGCCGTCGCAGAAACCTACACCACCCGGCATTTTCAGGCGATGGACCGGATGGGCGTCATCCGTCCGGATATCTGCCCCCGGGCCACCGGCCACATTCCGGAACAGTTGGAAGCGATTGAAAAAATGATCGAGGCCGGCTTGGCCTACGAAGTCAACGGGTCGGTCTATTTCGATGTCAGCAAGGATCCGGAATACGGAAAACTGTCCAACCGCAGCTTCGAGGAAATGCAGGAAGGCGCCCGGGTCGAGGTCAGGCAGGAAAAACGCAACCCCCAGGACTTTGCCCTCTGGAAAAAAGCCGAGGCAGGACACCTCATGCGCTGGCGGGATTCCTACTCCGGATGGGGGTATCCCGGCTGGCACACCGAATGCGCGGTGATGAGCACCCGTTACCTGGGAGATTCTTTCGACATCCACGGCGGGGGGATGGAACTCAAGTTTCCCCACCATGACTGCGAAATCTCGCAGGCCAAAGGACTCGGCAAGCCGTTTGCGAATTACTGGATGCACAACAACATGCTCACCATCGACGGGCAGAAGATGAGCAAATCCACCGGCAACTTCGTGACCCTCATCGATGCCTTCGAACAGCATGACCCGCTTGCCGTCCGTTATTTCATTGCCGCCAGCCACTACCGCTCGGTGGTGGACTACAGCGAAAATGCGCTGAAAACTGCAGGGGCCTCGCTGAAACGACTGCACCAGACCGTCCGCATCCTGCGTGAAAGAAAACCGGCGGATCAAAAACCTTCCGGAACCTGGTTCCAGGAAATCCGCCAGCGTTTCGAAACGGCGATGGACGATGATTTTTCCACCCCCCAGGCGTTTGCAGCTTTGTTCGACCTGAACCGTGAAGTCAACAGCATGCTCGCCTCCGAAGACCCGAACCCCGAAGCAATGGCAGATGCAGAATCTCTTTTTTCCGTTTTGGGGGGAGAGGTCCTGGGAATCATTCCTGAAAAAATTGAATCCGGAGAGTCGGACCAGCGCCTGAATGACGTGATGCAGGTGATGATCGATTTACGGAATCAGTTCCGTGAAGAAAAGAATTTCCAGGGTGCGGACATGATCCGGGACCGTCTTGCCGAGGCAGGAATCCAGCTCAAGGATTCCCGTGAAGGGACCAACTGGGAGTAGATTTAGAATGAGTGAAGCGCCCAAAAAGAAACGATCCACCTTCATCCGGCTGATCGCCCTGATCCTGCCCTACAAGGGCCTGATCCTTTTCAGCCTGATCTGCATGGTCGGTTTCAACATCTTCACGGCCGCCCCGGTCTATTACGCCAAAGACATCGTCGACGGCATCGTCTACGGAGGAAAGCCCGAACTCAAACAGTATTTCCTGGTCGGCCTCGGTCTGATCATCGTCTTCGGGCTCAAGGGGCTTTTCTTTTTCGGGCAGAACTACACCATCGGCTACCTGGTCCAGAGACTGATCACGAAGCTTCGCCAGAGGCTGTTCAACCATATGGTCGGGCTCTCCTTTTCCTTCTTCTCGAAGGCCAAGACCGGCGACCTCGTTTCGCGCTTCACCAACGACCTGAACGTCTTCCAGAACACCCTGGTGATTGGAGTGACCGGCCCGTTCCGGGACATCCCCAGGTTTTTCATGCTTCTGGGGATCATGTTCTACCGCAGCTGGGAGCTTTCACTGGTAACCCTGATCATCATTCCCGCGACCCTGCTCTTCATCCATATCTTCGGCTTGAGGAACAAAAAAGCCGTCAGCGACCGTCAGATCAGTTTCAGCGAACTGAGCACCCTCGTGATCGAAACCATCACCGGCATCCGGGTGGTCAAGGCCTTCGGCATGGAAGAATACGAAAAAGAGCGGATCAACAAGGCCAGCGAGGAGTTGTATTCGAACCACATGCGTTCGATCATCATCGACTCCTACTCCACTCCAGTAATCCAGGTCATCGGCGCCTCGGCGGGAGCCACGATCGTGGTCTATGGAGGGTACCTCATCATCCACGGCGTCATCACCCCGGGGGACTTCACCTCCTTCATCCTGAGCTTTTTCATGCTCAATGACCCGGTGGCGAAGATGAACGGCTTCAACCTCAAGCTCCAGGAAGGCCTTGCGGCCATCAAAAGGATTTTTGAGATCATGGACACGGAACCGGATATCGTCTCCAAACCCGACGCCAAGCCCTTCAAGTCCTTTGAAACATCAATTGAACTCAAGGTCAGGGCTTTTCACTACCCGGAGCAGCCGGAGTCGACCTTGGAAGACATCCAACTCAAGGTGAAAAAAGGAGAAGCCGTCGCCCTGGTCGGCAGCAGCGGGGCCGGAAAGACGACCCTTGCCAACCTGATTCCCAGGTTCTTCGATGTCACCCGGGGAGAGGTCCTGATCGATGGGGTCAATGTGAAGGACTATGACCTCCACGCCATGCGCAGCCAGATCGCCATCGTCACCCAGGACACCATCCTCTTCAACGACACCGTGGCGAACAACATCATCTACGGACAGCCCGACTGCTCCAAGGAACGCATGTATGCCGCCGCCAGGGCCGCCAATGCCCATGAATTTGTAAGCCAGCTTACCGACGGCTACGACACTTTGATCGGGGAAAAAGGCGTCAAACTCTCAGGCGGTCAGAGACAGCGTCTCTCGATTGCCCGTGCCCTGGTCAAGGACTCTCCCATCCTCATCCTCGATGAGGCCACCTCCGCCCTCGATTCCGAGTCAGAAATCGAGGTCCAGCAGGCTATCGAAAACCTGATGGAAAACCGCACCACCGTGGTCATCGCCCACCGGCTGTCCACCATCCGAAACGCCGACCGGATCTGTGTTATGGAAGAAGGAAGGATTGTCGAGGAAGGGACCCACGAGGAACTCCTGCTCCTCGAAGGACGCTACAGCCAGCTTCATGCCCTCCAGTTCCGTAGCGAAACCGAAGAGGAACTAGGTCAGTCTGAAAAATTTCTTGTATAATTATACTAAGAAAATATTAAAATAATTTAATATTTTTGATCTAATTTTGGAGATTTATAAATTCTAGATCCTGAGGATTTGCTCCATTAAAATTACTATCATCACTTAAGGCTGGCATAAGAATAACTTTGAAGGAAATAGCAGTTCCAGCACCATGTCCATCATTATCAGCTTGACCAATTACGTTGATGTTTTGATTAATATTCCAGTTTGAGGATGAAAAATTTAAAGTTAAATTATCTACATTACCTGAGGACCCGGATGAAATAAGAGCCTCAGTATTATCACTAACATAGACTGGAATAGCTACATTAGATGTTGGAGCCATACTAAGTCTCACTTGAAAAGAACTACTAACTCCGTTTTCAGACGTAGTCGCATTATCAGGGGCGGTTATAATAAAGCTTCCTGCAGTCGACGAGCCAATATTGTCATCATCTAAATTCGTAAAGGCAATGTCCTGAGGATCAGCACCATTGTAGTTGGTATCGCTGCTGGTCACAGGCATCAGCACCACCTGGTAATACTGGTCTCCATCTCCTGAAGAATCATCGACTCCGGTGACGGTAATCGTCTGAGCGGTACTGTAATTATCCGAACTGAAGACGAGGGAACTGCCTGAAACCGTGCCCTCGGAGGTGTCACTGCTGTAGTAGGTCATGGTCACATTTGCAGTAGGCTCGGTACTCAGTTTCACCGTAAAGGTCGAACTTGCGGTACTTTCGGAAGTTGACGCATTGTCCGGGCTGGTGATGATGAAGCCGTAAAGACTCGAGCTGTCGTCATCCACATTGACAAATCCCATATCCTGTGGGTTCAGGCCGTTGTACCTTGGATCACTGCTTTGGGCAGGCATCAGGAAGATCGTGTAACCAATATCCCCGTCATCGACCATGTCATTCTGGGCAATGGCGGTGATTGTCTGAGCCGTATCGTAATTGCTTGAGCTGAAGGTCAGGGTCAGGTTGTCCACATTTCCAGTAAGCAGCGCCTCGGAGCTGTCACTGACATAAACCGGAATCAACACATCGGAAATCGGCTTCGCCGCCAACTTCACAGTGAATGTGCGGTCCTGCCCGGATTCGGTGGTGGTCGCATTATCCGGAGCGGTAACGATGAATCCTGGAATACCGGATTCATCATCGGTATTGGTCAGGGCAACGTCCTGAGGATTGATGCCCAGGTAGCTTTCATCCTGGCTGGTGGCTTCGGAAAGAATGACCCAGAAGGACTGATCCGAATCGCTGAGGTTATCATTCTGGCCGATGACCGTGACGGTGACAGAAGAACGGGTCTGCGCGGAGAAGGTAAGGGTGACGTTGTCAGCAGCCGTTCATCCATTGACTGAAACGAGGGCTTCTGAGGAATCACTGACAAAGACCGGAATCGTCACGTCATAAATCGGAGTCGTGTTCAGCGTGACGGTAAAGGTGATGTTGTCTCCGCCCTCGGATGTGATGCTCGCACTCGGGGCACTGACACGGATTCCTGCAAATTCATCATCCATATTCGTCAGCTGGACATCCGGAGGATTGAGGCCGGAGTAGTTGCTGTCACTCGAGCTGCTGAGGGTGATGTTGATCGTGTAAGGCTGATTTCCGTCTCTAAGAACATCATCCTGACCTGTCACCGTGATGGTCTGATCCGTGGACCAGTCAGAAGAGTTATAGGTCAGAGTTTTCTGTGCGGTACTGTTTTCGATCAGGCCTTCGCTGTCGTCACTGCTGTCCACATCGAGAACCACCGTTGATGATCCGGACGGGGAACTGGTCAGACGGACGGTGAAGGTCGCATTGTCTCCAGATTCCGAGGTGGAGCCGCTTGGGGAACTGACCATAAATCCTGCAGTTTCATCATCATAATTGCTGACTGCCACATCGCTTGGATCCAGCCCATTGTAACGGGCGTCGGTGGAGACCGCAGAGCTCAACTGGACCAGGAATCCCTGGTGGCCGTCTGAATCGTTGTCATCCTGCCCCTTGACCCGGACCTGATGCTCACTGTTCCAGTCCGAAGTGGTAAAGACGACGCTCAGGTTATCGGTGGTCTGGTTGTCGGAACCGTCCTGGAGGATCTTGCCTTCGGTGGTGTCCGCACTGGTCGCATAAACGGTCACAGTATGGGTGGGTGCCATGTTCAGCTTCATCGCAAACATCGCAATGCCTCCGGATTCACTGGAAGGACCACTGACCGCACTGATGGTGAACCCGGCCGTGTCATCATCGATGTTTGTTCCCAACACATCCGGCGGGTTGAGTGCCTCATACATCGTGTCTGACGAGGTTGAATTATCGACACTCAAATCGATGCTGAAGGCCTGGTTGCCGTCGGTCAGGTTGTCATCCACACCGGTCACGGTGAACTGTTTCTCACCGCTCCAGTTGGTCGTCGTGAACTGCCAGGACGAAGGCGACACCGAAGCCTCGGTAGTATTGTCGCTGACGGCCGCAACCGTCACCGTGGTATTCGGTTCGCTGGTCAGCCTGACCGAAAAGACCGCGCTGGTGCCGGTTTCTGAAACCGTTCCGCTCAGTTCACTGACCACGAATCCGGCGGTTTCGTCATCGACGTTGGTCAACAGTACCGTCTGATTATCAAGGGCGTCATAGGCGCTGTCTGTCGTGTTCGAATCATTCACCGACAGATTGACCGCGTATGCCTGATGTCCGTCCACGGAACTGTCGTTCTGTCCCTTGACTGTGACTGTTCTCACCGAATTCCAGTTGGAGGTACTGAAATCCAGGGTTGAGGTTCCGGTTGAATTGACCGTTCCTCCACTTCCGGAAATCGCCGTGATCTGACCTTCATCGGTGTCGCTGCTGGAAAGCTCAAGCTGGACGGTTGTTCCGGAAGAAGGCACGCTGTTCAGGACAACGGTGAAGAACGCCGTACCTCCCGTTTCCGTGGTGCTTCCGCTGGGCAGACTGACCGTGTAGCCCGGGATTTCATTGTCCTGGTTGACCACCAACACATTCGGCGGATCGAGGTTACGGTAATTCGTATCATCGGTCGAAGTATCGGCTCCGAGAACGATCTGATAGGACGTGTCGTTATCTTTGGTGGTGTCATCCACACCGGTGACGGTCACCAGTTGCTCAGAACTCCAATCGGAACTGGTGAAGGCCAGAGTTGAAATACCCAGGGAACCTTCGGTGGTGTCATTACTGGAAACGGTCAGGGTCACGTTATCAACCGGTCTTGAAGTAAGCCTCACGCTGAAGAAGGCCTGTCCGCCGGCCTCAGTCGTCTTGCCGCTGATGTCACTGACCCGGTATCCGGCGGCTTCGTTGTCATAGTTCTTCAACGAAAGCATGACCGAGACATTGTCATTGTAATTCGCATCTGCGGAATTGTTATCCGCCGCAACCTTGACCTGGTAGGCAATGTTTCCGTCGGTCAGGTTGTCATCCACTCCCTTGATGGTGATCGTCTGCCAGCCGTTCCAGTTGGTATTTGTGAAAGTGAGATTGTCACTCGTTTCAACCGTTCCTTCCGTCGTATCCTGGCTGGTGATAAGCACGAACACGTTATCATCCGGCTCGTTGGCCAGGCGGACGCTGAATGTGGCCTTTTCACCTTCCTCGCTGGTCTCACCGCTGTTGGTATTGATGACGAGTCCGCCGAAGACGTCTTCAATGTTGGTCAGCGGCATATCGAGCGGGTCGATTCCGCTGTAGTTGGCATCATCAGAAACCATGCTTCCCAACTGCACCGTGAAGGACTGATCCCCATCCAGGGTGTAATCATTCTGCCCCTGGACCTGCACCGTCTTGTCCTGATACCAGTTGGAAGCCAGGAAACTGAGGTTGTCGGTGCTTCGATAATTCGTTCCATCAACCGAAATCAGACCTTCGGTGGTATCGCTGGAAGTGACCGGCAAGGTCACAGCGCTGGTTGGTTCACTGTTCAGTTTGACCGTGAAGAGCGCAACCGTTCCGGATTCCGCAGTGTTTCCGCTGATCGAACTGATGCTCACACCCGGGCTGTCGTCATCACTGTTGGAAAGCGCCACATCCGAAGGCACCCGGTCGTAGTAGTTCGAACCCACAGGGGTGGATGAGGCAAACCGGATCGAATAGGCCTGGTTGCCGTCACTGATGTTGTCGTTGATGCCTTTCACCAGGACTGTCTTGACCGTATTCCAGCTGGAGTTATCCCAGGTCAGGGTCTTCGTCGTGACCGTTGTGCTGTTGTCCGAACCGAGCAGCATACCCTCGGTGGTGTCCAGACTGCTCAGGGTCAGGGTCACGTTATCCGTGGTCTCCAGCGGCAGATCCAGAGCCACAGTGAAGCTTGCCGTGCCTCCGTCTTCACTGGTGCTTCCACTGACCGCACTCACCGTGTATCCGTAATTCTCATTATCCAGATTGACCAGGGTGATGTCCGGCGGATCCAGCAACTGGTATCGAGGATCGGCGCTGTAGGTCGGCTCCAGGCTGATGGTATAGGTCTTATCACCATCTCTGATGTAGTCATTCAAGCCGGTGACGGTAAAGGTCTTCGGCGTATTCCAGCTGGACGTGGTGAACCGGTACAATTCCGGAGTGACTTCACCTTCACTGGAATCGTCACTGAACAGGGTCAGGGTGACATTATCCGTCGGCTGGCTTGTCAGGTAGACCGTGAAGGTCGCCGTTGATCCGTTTTCACTCGTGTTGCCGGTGATCGTACTGACCATGAATCCTGCGGTTTCATCATCGATGTTGGTCAATGTCACCGTCGGCGGCAGGAGATCACGGTATCGGTTGTCGTCCGTCGAGTTGTCCCCCAGCAGACGGATGGTGAATTCCTGGTTGCCGTCCGTCTGATTGTCATCCACCCCTGTGACCGTCACTGTTTGATAGGTCAGCCAGTTGGTGGACTGGAAAGTCAATTGTTTGCTCGAAGGATCCGTGACCGTTCCCTCACCCGTGTCAAGACTGGCCAGGGTCAGGGTGACATTGTCCGTCGGTTCGCTGTTCAGTCTCACCCGGAAGCTGGCATTGTCTCCGGACTCCGAACTGTATTCGTCGATTGCACTGATGCTGTAACCGGCGGTTTCGTCATCGATGTTGACCACAACAACATCATCCGGATTCAGATAGCGGTATTGCGTGTCTGAAGTGGTGTTGTCCGGACCAAGCCAAATCGCGTAGGACTGGTTTCCGTCGCTGATATTGTCATCAACCCCGGTTACCGTCACCGTCTTCAGAGTATTCCAGCTCGCATTATCGAATTCGATGGTGGTGCGATTCGCAACACCTTCGGTGGTATCGCTGCTGGCCACTGTGATGGTGACATTGTCCGTCGGTTCACTGCGAAGACTGATAGTGAAGGTCGCAGTATCCAACAATTCGGAAGTGCTGTTACTGATCGCACTGATGTAGAACCCTGCGGTATCATCATCGAGGTTGACCAATTCCACATCCGCCGGATCTTTCGAGTTATAGCGCAAATCGGTAGTGGTGGTGTCGGCGCCCAACTCAATCTTGTAGGACTGGTTCCCGTCACTGAGATTGTCATCCTGACCGGTGATGACAATTGACTTGTAGGAGTTCCAGTTTTCCGTCGTAAACGCCACACTGGTTGTACCGCCACTACTGATACTCGTAATTTTGCCTTCTGTCGTATCACTGCTTGCAACACTTAAGGAAACATTATCAGTAGGCTCACTATTGAGTTTGATCTTGATCGTGGAAATCGCTCCGGCTTCCGAAGTGTAACTGTTGATCGTCATGGTGAAACCGGCAGATTCATCATCCACGTTCGTTACCATCACATCCTGAGGATTAAGTCCGTTGTAACCCGTAGTGTCTGACGTGGAATTGTCCGCACCAAGTATGATTCGGTAACCCTGATTGCCGTCACTCAGATTGTCATCCACCCCGGTCACGGTTACCAACTGCTCGGCATTCCAATTCGTGGCACTGAACGATAAATTGTCCGGACTCACCGTTCCTTCTCCGGTGTCGCTGCTGCTCAACGGAATCACCACTGCTGCAGTCGGCTGACTCATCAACCTGACGCCAAACACCGCCGTTCCTCCGACTTCGCTGGTGGAACCGCTGATGGAAGAAACATAGAACCCGCTTCTGCTATCCAGGTTCTTCAGCGTCACATCTTGAGGATCCACATACTTATAACCTAAGTCCGACGTCGTGTTATCCGCCATCAGACGGATCGCGTAGGACTGGTCGCCATCGGAAAGATTGTCCGCGATGCCGGTGATCGTCACCGTCTTGTCCGCGTTCCAGTTCGTTGTGGTGAAGCTCAGATTATCCGCACTCACCGTGCCTTCGCCCGTATCCGAAGAAGCCACATAGATCGTGATGTTATCGGTCGGCTCACTTCTCAGACGCACCGTGAACGAGGCGGTCTTACCGGATTCATCCGTGTCTCCCGAGACCGATGAGACGTAGTAGCCGCCCATCTCGGTATCCAGGTTCTTCAGCGTCACATCGGCAGGATCCACATACTTATAACCTAAGTCCGACGTCGTGTTGTCCGCCAACAGACGGATCGCGTAGGACTGGTCGCCGTCGGAAAGATTGTCCGCGATGCCGGTGATCGTCACCGTCTTGTCCGCGTTCCAGTTCGTTGTGGTGAAGCTCAGATT
>ENA-OSEY01000312-OSEY01000312.1-marine-metagenome-genome-assembly--contig:-NODE-312-length-35881-cov-3.523321_pt1 | contig 35881 bp, 35 predicted proteins | sample MGYA00248465_ERZ534230 | MGnify/ENA primary metagenome ERZ534230 (study PRJEB26409, sample SAMN06344110) | marine metagenome | isolation source: Sea water from surface | place: Atlantic Ocean:Southern... | reverse complement strand
AATATGCTAGAGAAGCCCGACCTTATATATGGCAAAACATTAAATTCAAATTATCAAGGACAAGGATTGAAATTATCAAAACACTTCAAGGCTTAATATAGTTTTCCGATTTCAAATTTCAAATTCTTCATCTTGAAAATCAGTTAAGAAACCAGCTTCTCTTAGTTCTTTAAAATTGGGTAGATCCTTTAATGTATGTAATCCAAAATGATCAAGAAAATCATTAGTTGTAACATATGTAACTGGCATTCCTGGGGTATCCTTTCTTGGACCAATATTAACCCATTTAGTTTCTAATAAAGTATCCATTAAACCTTTATATAAACTTACACCTCTAATATCTTCAATTTCAGTTCTTGTAACTGGTTGATGATAAGCAATGACAGCTAAAGTTTCCTTGGCTGCCTTTGATAGTTTTACTTTTTTTTCAATTGTCTGGGTTATATAATTACTGTAATAAGGTAGTGTTCTAAACGCATAAGTATTTCTTATTTTAACTAGATTTACAGCACGATTACTGTAAATATCAGTTAAATTCTTAAGTGATGCATTTATATCCTCAATAAATGGACATGATTTTTTTAGTTCATTTATACTTACAGGTTCTTTAGAGGCGAATATAATGGCTTCAAGAATTTTCTCATCCTCGAACTTAGTTTCATTTTTTAAGTGAGATAAATTATCTTGAGAGCTTGAAAAATTTTTATTATCATTTTTATGAATAAAATTCATTTATTATCCTCTCTATCTTTGCTTTTTATTTTTAAAGATTGGAACGGGGAGTTCTGTTCTAAAATACAGTCCCCTGATTTTACTAATTCCAACGAAGCAGCAAAAGTAGTAGCCATCGCAGATCTTACTTTAACTTTACTACCTTTCCACTCCCTAGGAATTATTTCTTGTAATAGAACCCAATTTTTACCTCTAGAAACTAATCCAACGATAGACTTAAGTGCCTCGTCAATTTTAAAAACAGATTCCCTGATAAATTTCAAAGGAGAAAAAATCCTTTTACTATTTATTTTTGCAAAAGCACGCAATATCTCAATCAAAGAAGAATCTAACTTCTTAATAACCTTTTTATCAGTATTTTCATAAAAACCCCTTTTAAAAAAATCTATACCCAATTTTGGTTTCAAAAAAAGTTCTTCTGTACAATTTTTAATTTCTGATAGCCTTTTTAATTTATAAGCAAGATTCTTTTCCATCTCAGAGGCAGTTAATTCATCTTCAAAACAATCCTTAGGTAATAATATTCTACTTTTTAAATAAGTTAAAAAAGAAGCCATTAGTAAGTATTCTGCAGCCAATTCTAATTTAAGTTTACTAGCATTTTTAACAAAAGATAAGTATTGATCGACTAATTCTGTTATTGAAATTTCTTTAAGATCAACTTTTTGTTTTTGTGCAAGGGACAATAAAAGTTCAAGAGGACCATCAAAACCATTAAGATCAACTATGAATTTGTCCTGTTTGATGTTTTGCTGCAGCATTTAGTTATAAATCCGATATAATTTTACATTCCAAATTATGAGAAGAAATATCATTACAATAATCTAAAGCTTTTTCATGAAAAAAATTATTACTAGATACTACACTATAACTACTTTTATTATCTTTTGTCATTTTTTTTATTACTGAAAAATTTGTAATCAAATTAATTTGATCAATTTTATTAATTTCTGATAGTTTTTTGTTAGCACTATTTTGATTTTCAAAAGATCCTAAATATAAATAAAAAGATTTTTCTGACAAGATTACTTCCTGCTTTTCTAAACTTTTTAATGCTTGAGAAATAGAATTTTGAAGAGCTTCTTCCATATCTAATGTAACTGCTTTTTCTTCTTCTAATAAATTTGGTTCTATTGTATTTTGAAGTCTAAAATCTTTATAATCCTCTTTAAATTTACCTTCTTTTAATAAATTGATAGATAAATCTAAATTCTTTATGTCAGAATGTGAGTTTTTTGCTGATATTTTAAAATTATCATTCAAAACTGAAATCACTGGTAAATCTTCTATTTCTACTTTGCTCAATTCTATTGTCCATATAACCATAAAATAGATAATTGCTGTAGATATGCAAAATCCAATAAATTTAATTATAAAATGTTTATTTTTTTTTGGACTTGCCTGTAAGTATTGGTCAACCAAAATATTCCTCAAAATTTATACTGCTCTAAATAACTTTTATTATTCTTTATTGTATTTTAATATAAATTTTATAATTTTACAACATTTCATCTATTGGTTTAACTCCCAATATTTTTAATCCTGAAATTATAATTATCTGAATTGACCTAATTAAGGCAATCCTTGCGATAGTTAATTGAATATCTCCCTCAATTAAAAACTTCATACTGTGATCTATTTTTCCAAGACTTTGCAAGCTATGAAAAAGTTGTGCTAACTCATTTAAATAGAAAGCTATACGATGAGGCTCATATCTAGATACCGAAAAAAATATTACATTGGGCCATTCTGAAAGTTTTCTTATAATTGATACTTCACTTTCAGTTGATAATTTATTTAAATCAGAAGTAGATAAAAATTCATCATTTATTATAATATTCAAAGACTTTGCTCTTTTTAATATTGAACATATCCTAGCATTAGCGTACTGAACATAAAACACAGGATTATCTTTTGTTTGTTCTATAGCTTTAGTGAAATCGAAATCTAAAGGTGCATCATTTTTGCGCATTAGAAATAGAAACCTAACGGAATCTTTGCCCACCTCATTAAGCAAATCGCCAAGAGTTATGTAAGTACCAGCTCTTTTCGACATCTTTACAGGTCTACCATCCTTATATAATTTTACAAGTTGACAAAGTTTGATTTTTAAATCTTTTTTACCTTCAGAAAGTGCTTTCACAATGGCTTTCATTCTGGCAGTATATCCGCTATGGTCAGCTCCAAAGATGTCTATTATTTCATCATAGTCCCTTTTAATTTTGTCAAAGTGATATGCAATATCTGGAGCAAAATAGGTCCAACTACCATCTATTTTTTTTATAGGACGATCTATATCATCTCCAAACATAGTAGATTTAAACAAATCTTGTTCTCTTTCTACCCAGTCAGGATCTTCACTCCCTTTAGGTTTTTCAAGCACCCCTTTATAAATTAAACCTAATCTAGTGAGATGATCTATTGCTTCTTGAACTTTCCCATCTTTATAGAGTGAGCTTTCAGAAACAAAACTATCCATAAAAACACCTAGATCCGATAAATCTTTTTTAATTTCGTCAATCATAATTTTTACGGTGTATTCTTTGATTTTTTCTAAATTATTATTATCACTAATCGATATAAGTTTTTCACCAAATTCTTCCTTTAACTTCTGACCCACAGTTTTTAAATAATCTCCAGGATATTCATTTTCAGTTGCATTATATTCTTTTCCCAAAGCTTCTTGGTATCTAGAGTGTGCAGATCTGGCTAGTGAGTCTATCTGAGTGCCAGCATCATTAATGTAATATTCTCTAGTTACAACAAACCCCACATTACTTAATAAATTTGCCAATACGTCACCAAATATTGCTCCTCTTGTATGACCTACATGTAGCGGACCAGTGGGGTTTGCTGATACAAACTCGATATTAACCTTTTTATTTTCACCAATATTTCTAAAACCAAATTTTTCACCATCTTCTAGAATTTTTTTTACTAATTTAATCCAGATTTTTTTGTAAAGTCTAAAGTTGATAAATCCAGGTCCTGCTATATCAGCACTGCTAATCATTTCGTCTTCTTTTAATATATCCACTATTTTAACAGCCAAATCTCTTGGTCGAATTCCAGCATCTTTTGCTAAAACCATAGATACATTTGTGGAAAGTTCACCAAAACTTTCATCTTTTGGTTTTTCAATTGTGATTAAAGATTTGTTTAGACCAGAAGATAATATTTCTTGTTTTTCTAATACTTCAACTGCTGATATAACTTTATTTTTTAAAATACTTAAAATTTCCATAGTTTATATCCACCATAAAAAAACTTCTTAATTAATTGACTAATACTTTATGTTGGTTTATCGCAAACCTATCGGTCATACCAGAAATATAATCACCAATAATCCTTTTTGGAGATTCTGATTTGGAATATTTAATTTTTTTTTGCCAATCACTAGGTAGTAAATTTAAATCATTATTGTACAGATTGAAAAGATCCATTATAACTTCAGAACATTTTTCCCTTTCAAAAATAACTTCTTTGCTTCGATACATATTTTCAAAAAGATATTTTCTTATAATTTCCAAATCCTGCTTAGTATTCTTATTAAAATCAATTAATTTCAATTTCTCATTTTTTAAAGTTCCAAAATTTCTACCTTTTATTAAATTTAATCTTTTTGAACTTTCATCAATCACATTAGTTACCAAGCTATTTAAAAAGTATCGAATGATTTCATAACATTTAGTTTTATAATTAATAGATTTATATTTGATTTCTACTTCTTGTAATGCTTCTCTAACTATAGGCAGTGATTTAATATCTGATAAACTAAAAAAACCAGCACGTAAACCATCTCCTAAGTCATGACTATTATAAGCAATATCATCAGATATTGCAGCGATCTGAGCCTCAATACTAGGAGATCCTTTAAAGTTGAATTTCTTTAAGTCTTTTATTTCTTCAGTTATATATTTATTAACTATATCCAAAGGTCCATTATGTTTTATTATCCCATCTAATGTTTCAATTGTAAGATTTAATCCTGGATGTGATGCATACATTTGTTCTAACTTAGTTACAATTTTTAGTGTCTGAATATTGTGATCAAATCCACCATCATTTATGAGCAATTTATTTAATTCTTCCTCCCCAGTATGACCAAAAGGCGGGTGACCTAAATCATGAGCCAAAGCAATAGCCTCTGCTAATTCTGAATTTACACCTAATGCTTTTGATACTGTTCTGGCAATTTGTGCAACTTCTAATGTATGTGTTAATCGCGTTCTGTAGTAATCTCCTTTATTTTCCAAAAAAACCTGGGTCTTAAATTGTAGTTTTCTGAAGGAGCCACAATGCAAAATTCTATCCCTATCTCTTTGAAAAACTGATCGGTAATTAGAAGGTTCTTCTGGATATTCCCTTCCTTTTGAATGTGCTGGTAATATTGCATAACTTTCCATTAATTAAAAACTCCTTGTAACTAATATGCCTTAGTACTACATTAATCATTAATTACTATATCTAGAGAAATCAATGAAAGTTAAAATTCCACCTAAAGTAACAGCCAATGCCTTTAATAAGATAATGTCTATTGGAGGAAATAAATGTCTTAGGGTTGCTGTTGAAGGAGGTGGATGTTCTGGGTTTCAATATGAAATATCAATGGATAGTGATATTAAAGAAAATGACCTTATTTTGTCAGAAAATGATTGCAGAGTTGTAATTGATCCCATTTCACTTGAGTTTTTATCTGGAGCTATAATTGATTTTAAAGAGGAATTAATTGGATCTAAATTTGTTATAGAAAATCCAAATGCCACTTCCTCATGTGGTTGCGGAACTAGTTTTTCAATATAAATAATAATTTGTTTACTTATAAAAGAAATGAAAATCGCCAGCTTCAATATTAATGGTATTAAAGCAAGACTATTATTGCTAAGAGAGTGGTTGGAAAGAGAAAAACCAGATGTGATTGGTTTACAAGAGCTTAAAGCGGATAATGACAAATTAGAAAAGAATATGTTTGCTGATTTAGGTTATAGATTCATATATAATGGGCAGAAATCTTACAATGGTTGTGGGATTCTTTCCAAATACGATACTAAAAATACTTCATTTTTTTTCCCAGGAAATGAACATGATCCACAAAAAAGATGGATAAGTGCTGAAATTAATGGAATATTATTTTGCAACCTTTATCTCCCAAATGGTAATCCATTAGGAACTGAAAAATTTCAATATAAAATAAATTGGATGAAACTTTTATACAATTATATTAGAGAATTGAAATCATTAGGAAAACCTATCATTATAATGGGAGACTTCAATGTAATTCCTCAGGAAATTGATTGTAAATCACCTCAAAAATGGAAAAATGATGCTTTGTTTGATAAACAAGTCCGATCAATTTTTTTTAAGATTTTGAACCTAGGCTTTTATGATGCTTTAAGACTTAAAACTTCTCAGTCCAATATTTATACACAATGGGATTATCAAGCAGGTGCTTGGCAACAAAATGAGGGAGTCAGAATAGATCATTTTTTAATAAACCCACTAGCAGTTGATAAATTAATATCATTTGGATTAGATAAGTATATGAGGTTTAAGGACAGACCATCAGACCATATACCAGTATGGATTATCATTGATAAATAAAATTTAAGTTATAAAGGCCCACCTGAATAAATCCAATTAAACCTTTGTAAAATAAAATTTGGAAAATAACCTGCTGTTTTTAGTAAGAAGTGAAAGAGCAATCTTAAAATTGGATTTCTTAAGTGATATAGGAACGCATTTTGTTTTGAAGCTTTTTTTATCTTATTGACTCTCATATATCTTTTATCAGAATATTCTTTTAAGAAATACGTTGAATAATCTTCATAGCAATTATTTTTCATACATTGATATAAAACATAAGAATCTTCAATTGCCTGAGAAGCACCTTGAGCTAAATAAGGTAGTATGGGGTGACAAGCGTCACCTAAAAGAAGTACTCTGTTTTTAGACCACTTTTTCAAAATAGGATAATCAAACAATCCCCATTTTTTTAAAGATTTGATTTCTTGAAACACATCCTTTAACACGAGAAAATCAGAGAAGTTTTTACTTAACTCCAATGGTGGCACCTGCTTGGTCCAACTGTTATCATAATAACTATGGGAATCCATACAAAAAACAAAATTTACTAAAGATTTATCTTTAATAGGATATGAAACAACATGTTTACCTGAACCAAAAAAAAGAAGAGTTTTATCCTGAGAGAAAAACTGAGGTAATTTTTTAGATGGAATTAAAGTTCTGTAAGCAACTTGTTTTAAAAAATTTGGTGGTTTATCAAAGAAAATTTTTTTTCTGACTAACGAATTAATACCATCCGCCCCTATTACAAAATCACAATTAAATTGATCGTTCTCAAATTTAAGTGTGGCCTTAGATGAATTTTGTAATAAATCTATTATTGCACTATTATAATGTATCTTTATACCAATATCATCGGCTTTATTTTTTAAAATTGATATTAAGTCATTTCTGTGAAGCTGATAAAATCCAGCATTAAATTTTTTTTTGGCATAATCTCCGAGTGGTATAGAAGTAATTTTTTTTGCACTGTGGCCATTGATACAATCAACCATTAGAGGAAAATTACTGCATTTAATTATGTCATCTTCTAATTCAAACTGTCTAAGAATTCTAATAGCATTAGAACTAACTTGTATTCCTACCCCTGATGAAAATGATGCTGGTTTTTTTTCAAATATTGTAACTTGATGACCATATGTTTTCAACATTAATCCAGCAGAAAGACCTCCTATACCAGCTCCTACAATACCTATATTAAACACTTTAAATAATATTTAAATTTAACTTGGTAATAAATAAAGTATTACAACTAGTCGTCTCGATGTACTCTCTCTCTTCTCTCATGCCTTTCCTGCGCTTCAATACTTAATGTTGCAATTGGTCTTGCATCAAGTCTTTTAAAAGAAATTGGATCGCCTGTTTCTTCACAAAAACCATAAGTTCCATCTTCTATTCTTCTTAATGCAGAATCAATTTTAGAAATAAGTTTTCTCTGCCTATCACGAGTTCTTAATTCTAGTGCTCTATCAGTCTCTTCAGATGCTCTATCGGTAAAATCAGGAATATTTCTAGTATCAGTTTGCATATCTTCAATAGTTTCTTTACTTTCTTTTAGGATAGATTCTTTCCAAGCAATTAATTTGCTTCGAAAATACTCAATTTGTTCAGGGTTCATGAACTCCTCATCAGGTAAAGAAGAATGCTTAAAATTATTTTTTTGATATACTACCATCTTTTTGACCCCCCACTCTATGTCTAGACAGTTTACTACAAGTTCAATAATTAATAATTGAGTTTTAAATGGAATCAAATAGTTTGTCACTAAAAAATTTTATAAAATTTGGAGAAAATAATGCAGTTTAAAAATACTGAGAATTATATAACAACTGAAGATCTTGAGATGGCGGTAAATGCTGCTATCAATTTGGAAAAACCATTATTAGTTAAGGGTGAACCTGGTACTGGAAAAACAGAATTAGCGAAACAAGTTGCAATAAAACTTGGATTAACATTGTTTGAGTGGAATATTAAATCTACAACCAAAGCACATCAAGGTTTATACGAATATGATGCAGTTAGCAGGCTAAGAGATAGCCAACTTGGTGATAAAAAGGTTAATGATATTAAAAATTATATTAAGAAAGGAACAATTTGGTCAGCATTTTCATCTGAAGAAAAGGCAGTACTTCTTATTGATGAAATAGACAAAGCTGATATTGAATTTCCAAATGACTTGCTGCATGAACTAGACAAAATGAAGTTTCTAGTATATGAAACTGGTGAAGTTATATCTGCTAATAAACGTCCAATTGTTATTATTACTTCTAATAATGAAAAAGAATTACCTGACGCTTTTTTAAGAAGATGTTTTTTCCATTATATCCAATTTCCAGATCATGAAACTTTAAAAAAAATAATAAATGTGCATTTTCCAGATATCAAAAAAAACCTTCTTCAGTCAGCATTGGAAATTTTTTTTGATATAAGAGAAGTCCCAGGATTGAAGAAAAAACCTTCTACTTCAGAGATTTTAGATTGGATAAAATTACTCTTAGTAGAGGATATTTCTGTTACTGACTTGAAAAAAGAACCAAAAGATATGCTCCCTATTCTTTATGGGGCCCTTTTAAAAAATGAACAAGATGTTCAGCTTTTTGAAAAACTTGCGTTTATCAATAGGAATCAATGAATGTATAAAGTATTTTTTTTAATCAAAATTAAGTATAACCCTTAAGATATGTTATTAATATTTACAATTATGATGCTTGGTTCCATTTTAGGATATTATTTGGCAAAAAAAAGAAATGGGAAGTTTTTAGATAAACTGCAATATATTACTGTATTTGGAATTATTTTCTTATTAATTTCTATGATTATTCAAATTATTATAATGAGATCTGGTATTTTTTGATGTATACAAATTTTTTTTTAGACTTAAAAAAATTTGGTGTTCCTGTATCTATCCAGGAATTTTTAAATTTTTTAAATTGCTTACAAACAAACCTTACTGAATTTGAAATTGAAAAATTTTATTTTTTAGCAAAAACTTCTCTGGTAAAACATGAAAAGTATTTTGATACATTCGACCAAATATTTAGTTCGAATTTTAATGGACTTGAAAAAATAGATTTAGAAAAATTTCTTGATAAAATGGACCTTCCCTCTGAGTGGTTAGAAAAATTAGCTGAAAAGTTCCTTAGCAAAGAAGAAATGAAACAAATCAAATCACTGGGAAATTTTGAAAAATTGATGGAAACTCTCAAAAAAAGGTTGGAGGAACAGAAAAAACGTCACCAAGGTGGAAATAAATGGATTGGCACAGCTGGAACTTCACCTTTTGGTGCATATGGCTTTAATCCTGAAGGGGTTAGGATAGGACAACAAGAAAGCAGACATCAGAAAGCAGTGAAAGTCTGGGATAAAAGAGTTTTTAAAAATCTAGATGAAAATACAGAGATTGGATCTAGAAGTATGAAAATTGCTTTAAAAAGACTCCGAATTTGGGCAAGGAATGGTCTTGATGAGGAATTAGATCTTGATAACACCATTACATCAACTGCACGTTCAGGTTTTCTTAATATTAAAACAAGACCTGAAAGGGAGAACGCAGTTAAATTACTTATTTTCTTTGATGTAGGTGGCTCAATGGATATGTATGTTTCTAAAGTTCAAGAATTATTTTCAGCTGCCAGATCTGCTTTTAAGCATGTAAAATACTATTATTTTCATAATTGTTTATATGAAGGGGTTTGGGAAAATAATGATAGACGATGGGAAGAACAAATACCCACTTATGATTTATTACATAAATACAATAAAGATTATAAATGCATTTTTGTAGGTGATGCAGCGATGAGTCCTTATGAAATTGAAATGGTTGGAGGGGCAAATGAACATTATAATAATGAAACTGGAAGAATATGGCTACAAAGAGCTAGAAATCAATGGCCTAATAATATTTGGATAAACCCAGCCCAAGAAGATTATTGGAAATACACCCAATCTACAGTAATTCTTCAAGATATATTTGAAAGTAGGATGGTTCCCTTAACTCTTAATGGTTTAGACGAAGGGATGAAATTACTTAATTAAAAATGATAAAAATAATTTCTATATTATTTCCAATATTTTTAGGGATTATTGGATACAAAATGTCTTCAAAAAAAATGTCAAAATATTTGGAGAGAAATTCTCTTATTCTTAAAGATCCTATAATTAACTCTCTTTTAAAAAAGTTAAGCTTTTCACTTAATCTTCCTCAATTGGAAGTTTATATTTTAGAAGATTTAAATATCAATGGCTTGGCCTCTAACGATGGAAAGGTATTTTTAACCAAAGGTTTTTTAAACAAATATTATTCAGGAATAATTTCAGCTGAAGAATTAATAGGAGTTATCTCCCACGAACTTGGTCATTTAGCTTTAGGACATACAAAAAAAAGAATGGTGACTTACAGTTTACAAAATGCTCTTCAAATGGGCTTAGGATATTTAATATCTAGGTTTATACCTTTTATTGGGATATATATATCTTCTTTCATTACTAGCTTGTTAACCGCTAAACTTTCTAGATTAGATGAATACGAAGCTGACAAATATGCCTCTGCTTTAATGATTAAAGTGGGAATTGGAATAGAACCATTAATCACTTTATTTGAAAAACTAGATAAATTAACTGTAAACAATGATAATTTAAGTTGGCTGAAAAGTCATCCAAGCTCAAAAGAACGTATTGCAGAAATAAAAAAAAATGCCAAAGATTGGTCATTTGTAAAATAAAGCAATTAAATCATTCTAAAAAAATTTGGTAATTGATTTTTCGTTAGCCGCGTTACATAACCATTTAAAAAAGAATTCTTTAAACGACCTTCCGCACACAATGTAGATCTGATCAGTTTTTACCATCCAAAAAGCGGTACTAACCTGTCCTAATCTTGTTCTTCTAAATGAAGTGGACGTAAATTTATTTGGACATAAATTTATAGGAGTTCCTTTAGCTAGTAACTCCCTCCACAATGACCCTTTAATTGAAAAAACAGTTCTTGAACTTGATACGTCTAACACAAGTGATTCTATTCCCTTCAGTGAATTCTCAATAATTGTTATTAGTTTTATAGTTTCATTTAAATTTTTTGAAAATAATAATAATTCATTTGGGGACATCCATGCTAAATAAAGATTTTTGTTAGATGTAAATTTTAATTTGTTAGGCACATTAATTTTAAAAACATCTTTAATAATTTTTTGAAATTTCTTATCAACGAGATGAGTCCTTATAGAAACCATTCCAGGCAAATAAAGATCTTTAATAGTGAATAAATTGTTAGAGAATTCTAATTTATCAGACATTTTGCCTCTTCCCCTCAATGTCATAAAATTGAGGATCGACTACAATTGCTCTTAATTTATTGCCACTTCCTAAAGGTATATCAACTTCTTGCCCTTTTAATGATTTCCCATTTTTGAGCAATGCCATAGCAATAGGTTTATCTAAAGAGGGAGAAAAATATGTTGAAGTTATATGACCCAATACATCTTCTGAACTACTGCCACCAGATTTCAAAGCATATGCTCCATCTGGTATTTTCTGTATACTATCCTTAAGAGATAATCCAACCAAAGTTTTTCTATTTGGATCTTGCATATATATACGTTCATGCGCTCTTTTACCAATAAAATCCTTCTTTTTTTTCGATACAGCCCAATCCAAATTTAGATCTTGAGGAATTACAGTTCCATCAGTTTCATCTCCTATCATAATGAAACCTTTTTCAGCTCTCATTATATGAAGTGCTTCTGTTCCATATGATGTTATACCTAATTCACTTCCAAGTTCTAAACATCTTAGCCATAAAGCTTCACCGTTCGCACTAGGTGTGGCAATTTCAAAAGATAATTCTCCAGAAAATGAAATCCTAAAAACTCTTACTTCAAAATTTCCTAATTTACCTTCTATGAAATCTAAAGGCTGAAATTTTTTACTTTCTACATCTAAACCGCCTAATTTCTCAAGAAGTAATCTAGCTTTTGGTCCTGCTATTGTGATTTGGGCATATTCTTCTGTTAAATTTTGAATAAATACTTTTTTATCCCACCATTCCGTTTGGTGCCACTCTTCCATCCACGAATATACTTTATCAGAACCACCAGTAGTAGTATGACATAAAAAAGTTTTTTCGTTTAATCTAGCGACTACACCGTCGTCAAAGAGAAACCCATTTTCATTGCACATTAATCCATATCTACATCTTCCAGGTTTTAAAGTAGACATCATATTAGTATAAATTAAATCTAAAAATTCTCCTGCGTCATTACCACTAACAATTATTTTTCCGAGTGTAGAAGCATCCAACATCCCTAAACTATTTCTAGTATTTTTAACTTCTCTGTAAACCGCCTCTTCTTTAGTTTCATTATTTCTCAAATAAGTATATGGTCTTTGCCAATCACCAACAGGTTCCCAAATTGCACCATTCTCCTGATGCCATTTGTGCATAGGTGTTTTTCTTATTGGTTTAAATAGTTCTTTTCTTGCTTCACCAGCGATAGATCCCAAAGAAATAGGAGTATAAGGTGGTCTGAAAGTAGTCGTTCCAACTTCATTTATTTCCTTCCCAACTAGGTTGGATAAGATTTTTATACCATTAATGTTGGATAATTTTCCTTGGTCAGTTGCCATTCCAAGAGTTGTATATCTTTTCAAGTGTTCAACACTTTCATAACCTTCTTGAGTTGCAATTCTTAGATCAGTTAGTTTTACATCATTCTGATAGTCAACAAAGCTCTTTCCTTTTAAATTTTCATCAGCAGATTCAGGCACACAAGATATAGGAGATGTTTTTTCATGTATAATTTCTTTGATTTGGTATTTCTCATATTTAATCTTTCTTAAATTAAATATTTTACAAATATTTTTAATCACTGTTTCCATATTATCAAATAACTCTGATGGCCAAAATTGACCTCTTGCTGATCCGACTACAGAAATAAAACTTTGACCTAATTCATTAGTAGATTGTTTAGTTTCGTCAGGTACTAATGTATTGAGTTGATTATCCCATTTTATTTTACCACCACAATGTGACCATAAATTTAGTGTAGAGGTCCAACCACCTGACATTAATACTGAGTCACAAATTATGGTTTCCAAAACGGATCCTTCGCCCACTACCGAGCATATTTCTACTGCTTTAACTCTTTTCTTTCCCAAAACTTTTGTAATTGCTTTGCCAAATTCTACTCTAATTCCTAAATCTTTAACTTTGAGCGGAAGTTCACCAACACTTTTCTCTCTGACATCAATTACAAGAGGAATACTAATACCTGCATTGAATAACTCAACCACAGCAGAATATGCAGAATCATTATTTGTTATGAGTATTACTCTATCACCTTGCGATATCCCATAAAGCTTATAAAACTCATTAGCTGCAGAAGATAAAATTACTCCAGGTACATCATTTCCAGCAAAAACAAGGGGTCTTTCAATAGCTCCTGTTGCTAAAATTAGATGTTTAGTTCTTATTCGCCAAAGCCGATGCCTTATTGAACTATGGTCCTCACTTTCAAGAACTTCAAAATTTTCTAACCCAAGTAAATAACTATGATCATGAACTCCTACAATGGAAAAGTTTTTCTTTAAAATAACATTCTCGTTGTTTGATAAATCATCTTCTAAATTTTTTATAAATTCAGATGAATCTAAATTATTAATTTTAAATTCTTCTGAAAGCGCATATCCCCCAAAAAAATGTTTTTGCTCAACTAAAAGTATTTTTAAACCTAAACTCGCTAAATTTTTTGCGGTTACTAATCCAGATATCCCCCCCCCAACTATTACTACATCCAAATGAGCATAAAAATAATCATAGGAAGATAAATCATGTTCCTTAGGAGCCTTACCTAATCCCGCTGCACTTCTAATCGTCGGTTCAAAAATATGCTTCCATGCAAATCTAGGCTTAATGAAAGTTTTATAATAAAATCCTGCCGGAAAAATTTTTGACAAAAGATTACTTATTGAACCTATGTCCCATTCTAATGACCCAAAATGATTTTGAGACATAGCTTCAATACCATCAAATAATTCTAATGTAGTAGCTGACCTATTTGGTTCTAAGCTTCCACCACTGCCAATACTTAATAAAGCATTTGGCTCTTCTACTCCACTAGACACAAAACCTCTTGGTCTATGATACTTAAATGATCTTCCAATCAGGACCTGATTATTTGCTAATAAAGCAGAGGCTAATGTATCTCCGGAAAAACCAAAAAGATTTTTGCCATTGAATTTAAATGAAAGTTTTTTCTTGCGATTGATTAATATACCACCCTTTGAAAATCTCGAAGTCATTTTACATTCTTTCCATTAGGTAATTTTTTCTTAATAGCATCCAATATTTTTTTTGGTGGTTTTATTTCTTGAGCACTATATGTCCCAAAAACTTCCATAGTTTTAGTACATCTTGCAACATGAAACCATTTACCACAGCCGTAGGAGTGCAACCATCTTTCAAAATGAATACCTCTAGGATTCTTTCTTTCAAAGAGATACGCATAAAAGTTTTGATCACTGCTACCTGGTCCCACCCTTTTTAAATGAGCTTCACCACCAGGTATTAGTTCAGTTTCGTCAGTTTCTATTTCACAAATAGGGCATATAAATTTAAGCATTAATAATTAACCTCATGTTAATGTGCTACTGCCGCTGCAACACTTTCATCTATCATTCTACCCTCTTTAAATCTTTCTAAAGAAAACGGAGCAGCTAATTCCCCAGGCTCACCATTAGCTATAAGTTCAGCGGTAGCCCATCCAGAACCTGGTATGGCTTTAAATCCTCCAGTACCCCAACCACAATTTACGTAGATATTTTCAATTGGCGTTTTTGAAATGATTGGTGATCTATCGCCAGTCATATCAACTATACCACCCCACTGCCTTAGTTGTCGCAACCGACTTATAAAAGGAAAAGTTTCTATGAGAGCCCTAACAGTTTCTTCAATATGCTGAAAGCTTCCTCTTTGAGTATAATTATTATATCCATCTGCCCCACCTCCAATTACCATTTCTCCTTTATCTGATTGGCTCATATACCCATGAACGGTGTTGGCCATAACAACACAGTGCATGACTGGTTTAATTGGTTCAGAGACAAGTGCTTGAAGAGCTACAGATTCAACAGGAAGTCTGAAACCACATAATTCAGCTAAAATACTTGAACTTCCTGCAACTACAAAACACATTTTTTCACAATTGATAGTACCTTTTGTGGTTTCAACCGAATTAATTTTATTTTGATTTTTATTTACTCCAATTACCTCACAGTTTTCAATAATATCAACACCCCAATTTGAAATAGCTCGTGCATATCCCCAGGCTACTGCATCATGTCTTGCTGTTCCACCACGGGGTTGCCATAATCCACCTAATATTGGAAATCTTGGACCATTTATGTTTATAATAGGTATCATTTCCTTCATTCTAGCTGGACTAACCATTTCCGTATCAACCCCAAATAAACGATTTGCATAGTACGTTCTTTTCATAGCCCTTAATTCGTGCTCGGTTTGGCATAGCATCATTACCCCTCTTGGACTAAACATCACATTATAATTTAGTTCTTGGGAGAGTTTTTCGTATAGAGATCTAGATTTTTCGTAAATTGCAGCAGATTCTTCTTGTAGATAATTTGACCTAATAATTGTAGTATTTCTTCCAGTATTACCACCACCCAACCAACCTTTTTCAATAACAGCAACATCTCTTATCCCAAAATTTTTTCCAAGATAATATGCAGTTGCTAATCCATGACCTCCAGCACCTACAATAACAACTTTATATTTTTTTTTAAGATTGTTTTTCTTCCATGCTTTTTCCCATCCAAAGTGGTTATTAAATGATTCTTTTATTAAAGAAAATGCTGAGTATTTTTTCATAGTGAGTAGTATTACCTTAATTTTTTTTTGATTGTAAGAGTTGTTTCAAATGGACACTATTTTACATATATCAATTTAATTCAATAGAAAAATTTTATAAGTTTTTTATTGAAGCATATCCTTTGATTATATAATAGAAATAGTATGCTATTCTTTTATTTATTCATTATTTCCACATCAATTATTTTGATATTTATTTCCTTAAAAAATAGTATCTTAATTAAAAAAAATATTGTTAGTAAAAAAAATCCTTTGCTTATCGAGCTCAAATTACAATTGAATAATCTTGTTCTTGAATTTGAAAAAAATGAGATTGATGAAAGTGAATATATTTCAACCAAATTTGAAATTGAAAAAAGAATTTTAAAAGAACTTAGTTATAACGAAGAAAAAAAATCAAGTAAGTCAACTTCACCAATCTTTTTTAATAAAATATTTTTTTTCATATCCTTTTTTCTGATTTCGATGGTCACAGGTTTGATTTATTTGCAAATAGGTAACTATAAGTTAAAAGATAATCCCTTTAGTGATATCAATTTAATTGAAGATAATCTTAATCAAACCCGACTAAATCAAATAAATGCTGAAAATCTGATTGAAAATAAAGATACCAATTTTCAAAAAAATGATCAATTGATAGAACTTGTAAATAAGCTTAAGGAAATACTTAAAAATCGTCCAAATGATTCAAAGGGATATAATTTACTAGTAGAAAATTCAGCTAGACTTGGGGATTTCAAAACTGCATATTATGCAATGGAACATATTATCCAAAACATAAATCCTACTGTTAGTGCATCAGATTATAGTAAACTATCTGAATTAATGATAGCTGCAACTGATGGTTATATTTCAATAGAAGCTGAAAATAATTTAATAAGATCACTACACTTAGACGGCTCTGACAAAAGAGCTAGATATTATTATGGACTTCTTAAGTTACAAAAAAATAAATTAGAGGAAGGTTATAAAATCTGGAAGAATTTGTTAAAGGAAGAAACTGAAGAAAGTCCTTGGTCACAATTAATAAAACAAGATATTGTTAGGTTAGAAAATTTAATAAAAACTCAAAAAAACATTGAAATGACTGAAGATGAAAAAGATATGATTTATGATATGGTGTCAAATTTAAACGAACGCATTAAAAGTGAAGGTGGTACTTTTGATGAGTGGTTTAAACTGATTAGATCTTACTTAGTTTTAGGTGAAAATGAATTAGCACTTGAAAGATTTAATGAGGCTAAAGATATCTTCCAGAACAGTGCAAATTTAATTGTAAGGTTAGAAAATCTGGTTAAAAGTTTTATTAATTGAATAATTATGAATAAATTAGTTACACAAAGCGCAGAAAAATTTGAAGATTATGTTAACACAAATGGGCCTCTTATTGGTTTTGATTTAGGAACTAAAACTATAGGTGTAGCAGTGTCAGATATTTCGAGGACAATCGCTACTCCTGTTACTGTAATTAAAAGAAAAAAATTTTTGGATGATCTTGAAAAAATTAAAGATTTAGAAAAAAAGTACGCATTTGTTGGTATAATTTTAGGTTTGCCAATAAATATGAATGGAACTGAAGGACCAAGATGCCAATCTACTAGGTCCTTTGCTACAAAACTGTCACAAATGACAAATCATTTTATATGTCTATGGGATGAGAGATTATCGACTTTGGCAGCAGAAAAAAGTCTTATATCTTCAGATATTTCAAGAAAATCTCGAACAAAAATTATTGATAAAATTGCAGCCTGTTACATATTACAAGGATTTCTTGATAGATTAAAAAATTCATAATTTTTCTATTCCATATTAATCCAATCATGAGGATTAAAAAAAACTGGTCTAAAATATATAATAATTCTTCCATCAGATAAATTGTTTGATAGCATATTATTTTTGGGATTATATTTTACATTTTTTTTTTCTGGCCATACATCAATACCATGAAGTACATGTCTATCTAATAAATAGGGCTGCTTGAATTGAGGAGTAATTTTTTTCACTTCACAATTTTTAAAAACTTTCTTTCTACATTCACTATACAACTCTGTAATATCAATACTAGATATCTTATCAGAAGTAATACCTTCATAAATTTCTTTAAAAAAGTTTCTAAAAATTTTGTGAGACCCCTCCCATAAAACTAATGGAGCACTTTCCAAACAATTATTTTGTAATGGAAACCCTAGAATAAATGCATGAAATTCTTTTGCAAATCTTCGTTTTTTTTTGCCAAAAGGGATTATACCGTCAATGTGAGACGCAAACCTTTTTATTCGAAAATTAAAAGATTTTATTGTTTCTTTATCGTCTTTTCTAGGATAACCTGGCCAACAAATTGAAACCTGACCTTTATCCCAATATTTAATGTTGTTTCCAAATTTTTTTGAAATGTTGTTAAAAATTTTTCTACTCAATAATTTTGTTCCAATATTTCCATTAGAACTATTATCTAAAAAATTTGTTCCTACAAACCATGTAGAACCACATCTTAAGTCTTTACAATCAAATAACTTTTGATGAAATTTAGTTTCTAATTGTTTTTTTGCTTCAACTATCCATTCATAATGGGTATGATCAGTATTTAAAAAGATCCAGCCATTTTTTTTTAAATTAGACCAATCCTGATTCAAACTGGGTACCTTCTACATCTGTTTTTTTATCTGTAAAATTGACTAATTTTAATGCTTTTTCGAATATCTCTGGTTGATTTTTTTTATTCATATTTTCTGAAAGAGTTGATCGAAATAATTTTGCCCCTTCCAATCCAGAAACTGAATTAATGAGATGCCTTAGGACACTAGAAGCTTTACCACCCTTTTGAAGATGACTTTCCAAATATGGAATCATTTTTAAAAGTGCCCCATACAGTGTCCGTTTTTTTGATTTTCCAGATAGATCCATTTTTTTAAAAATTTTCTCATCAGCATTTTCAAGAATTTTACTAGGGTTCTTGTAAACTTCTCTTCCTATCATACAGCCATTAATGCCATCATTTATAAAATTCATAACCGTACTCAAATCTTTTATCTCTCCATTTAGACAAATTTCTAGTTGTGGAAATTGTGTCTTAATTTTTTTGACCAAATTATAATCAATTGGAGGAATTTTTCTATTATCTTTAGGACTTAACCCACTTAGGATTGCCTTTCTAGCATGAATAATAAAAATAGAAACACCTGAGTTTGAAACAGTTTTTATAAAACTAGGAAGAATTTTCTCGGGATCTTGATCATCAACTGCTATTCTACATTTTACACTTATTGGAACATTAGAAGAAAATTGCGCCATAGCATCAACACATTTTGCAACATGATCTTTTCTTTTCATCAAAACTGCACCAAAATCACCTGAACTCACTCTAGAGGAGGGACAACCTACATTTAAGTTGATTTCATCATATCCCCAATCAACCCCAATTTTTGTAGCCTCTGCTAGCAATTTAGGATCACTCCCTCCTATTTGTAGTGCTAAAGGATGCTCTATTTCAGAGAAATTAAGTAATCTTGTCTTATTTCCTTTAGTAATTGCGTTAGCATTAATCATTTCGGAATATAATAAAGTTTGCTGGGATAATAACCTAAAAAAATATCTACAATGTCTATCCGTTCTTTCCATCATAGGTGCCACCGATAGAAGTCTTGAAATATTCATAATTGAGCCTTTAGAGTTTAAGTATATTGCAAAATTTATTTATTTTAATAAGATTATATAAATTAAAACTAAATCTTAGATAATCTAAAATCATGTTTCTTTCTAGAAGAAAACTTCTAAATTACATAAATTGTACAGGAATAGCAGCTATTTCAACACCTATATTTGGAGCGATGAATACTAATGGTAATACTCATCACCTAGATTATTTTAAATTTACAATTGGAAATATTAAGATAACTGTAGTTTCAGATGGAGGATTTCAACTTCCAATATCTTCAATTGATATAAATAGTACAGAGGAAAGTTTAAAAAAACACCTCAGAAAATATCATATGCCAGATGACCATATATATATGAATACTAATCTTGCAGTAATTGAAGTTGGAGAAAATAAATTAATAATTGATGTTGGTTCTGGATCACGTTTTATAGGAAGTACTGGAAAACTCTTCGATAATTTATCTAAAGCCAATATAGATCCAGATAGTATTACACATGTTTTTTTAACCCATGCACATCCTGACCATATTTTGGGTATAAGGGATGATTTTGATGAGACTATTTTTCCTAATGCTAAATTTATGATTTCTGAAAAAGAATTTAATTGGTGGACAAAAAAGGATAGAGTAAATGAGGTAGAAGAAACATTTATACAAATGGTTTTGTGGGCACAAAACTCACTAAACGCAATACCTGAAATTTCACTATTTACAAATGAAAAATCAATTCTTCCTGGTATTACAGCTTTTGATACATCAGGACATAGTCCTGGTCACTCAAGTATACTTGTAGAGAGCGAAGGATCAAAATTAATAATAGGAGGAGATGTTTTTAGAAATACTTATACAAGTTTAAAAAATCCAGACTTTATTCCAGATACTGATATGGATCCAGTTAAAGCAAAAAAAACAAGGCATGAAATTTTAGACTTACTTACTAAAGAAAAAATTGCTTATTTAGGGTATCATTTCCCCTTCCCAGGAGTCGGACATATAATTGCGCATGAAAAATCCTATGAATTTATTCCAGCATCAATTAGATGGTAATCTAAGGTTCTTTCCAAAATTTTGAAATAAAGGTTTTGAAACATTATCACAAGATGCATTCCACTCTGGATGCCATTGAACTGCTAAACAAAAACCTATGGAATCTTTGATAGATAAAGCTTCAGGTGTTCCATCATTGGCATAACCATCTATGATTACTCTGACGCCAGGTTCTTTAATTCCTTGTCCATGAAGAGAATTAACCATTACTTTGTTTGAACCAAAAATATCTTCAAAAACACTATTTTTGTTAATTTTTACTTCATGTCTTATTGCAAATTGTTCTTCCAAAGTACCATCTGGAGGCATCCGGTGGTTCATTCTACCGGGTAGCTCTCTTATTTCTGGATGCAGTGTTCCACCAAACGCAACATTAAATTCTTGAAACCCTCTACATAAACCTAGAATTGGTTTACCTATTTTTTCACAAGCTTTTATTAGTGGTAAAACTAATTCATCTCTGTTTGTATCAAAAACACCATGCGCTTCCGTTGCTTTTTCTCCATAATATGATGGATGTACATTAGGTCTTCCTCCAGTAAATAGAAAACCATCAAAAGAACTAAGTAATTCATTAATAGTAAAGTAATTAGGTAAACTGGGAATAATGACTGGTAAGGCTTCCGAAACTTCAGCAATAGCCTCTATATTGATTGTTCCCGAACCTTGTGCTGGGTATTTGTTATCAATTTTGTAACTATTTCCTATGATGCCTACGATTGGTTTTGACACAACTTTATATTCTACCTCTTTTAAAAAATTATATGATGTTATATCTAATTAAAATAAATATTTTTTTAAAGTAAAGGTCAAAAATGAACCCTCAAGAAATCTTTTTATCAGATTATAAAAAACCCGAATTTAAGGTCATCAATATAGATTTATGCTTTAATCTTGATCCTGAAAAAACAATCGTCTCTTCAGAAATAAAATTTAAACGTATTAAAAATAATCCTAATATTGATTCATCTCTTATATTAGATGGAAAAAATTTAAAATTAATTTCTCTAGCTATAGACGGCATTAAATTAGACAAAAATAGTTATAAGTTACGAGAAGATAAGTTAGAAATTCTATCTAGTAAAATAACAAATTCTGAATTTAAATTGAGTTGTATTACAGAGATTAACCCTAAAGATAATACTACTCTTGAAGGTCTTTACTTATCAGAAGGAATTTATTGCACCCAATGTGAACCAGAAGGATTTAGAAAGATAACCTACTTTCTAGATAGGCCCGATGTAATGACAAAATTTAAGGTAAGAATTGAAGGAAATTATAAATTTTTGTTATCAAACGGTAATCTGATTAGTCAGGGCCAAGGTTGGGCAGAATGGAATGACCCATGGCCAAAGCCATCTTATTTATTTGCTCTTGTTGCAGGAAATTTAAAGGTAATTGAGGATGAATTTGTCTCGATGACAAACAAAAAAATACTCTTACAAATTTATGTTGAAGAAGGAAATGAAGACAAGTGTGAACATGCAATGAATTCAATAAAAAAATGCATGAAATGGGATGAAGAAATTTATAATAGAGAATATGATCTAGAACGGTTTATGGTAGTTGCTATAAACGATTTTAATATGGGGGCTATGGAAAATAAAGGACTGAATATTTTTAATTCAAAGTATGTTTTATCAAATAAAAAAACTGCCACTGATATGGATTTCGAAATGATAGAAAGAATTATCGCTCATGAATACTTTCATAATTGGACTGGAAACCGCATAACCTGCCGAGATTGGTTTCAATTATGTTTAAAAGAAGGATTGACAGTATTTAGAGATCAGCAATTTTCAGCAGATATGCAAAACAAGGAAATTGTTAGAATTGATGATGTAAAATTATTGCGTAGTAGACAATTTAGAGAAGATGCAGGTCCATTAAGACATTCAGTAAGACCAGAAAAATATTCCGAAATCAATAATTTCTATACTGCTACTGTCTATGAAAAAGGTGCTGAACTAATTAGAATGTTGAATTTGATTATTGGTGAAAAGGATTATTTTGATGCAATTAAATTATTTTTTAATAAACATGATGGGGAAGCAATTACTGTTGAAGATTGGATAAAAGTTTTTGAAGAGAGTACAGGAAGAGATTTAAAACAATTTTTTTTATGGTACACACAATCTGGTACTCCAATTGTAAAAGCAAAAGAAAAATATAGTTCAGGAGATCTTATTATAGAGTTAACACAAACTATACCTACTCAAAATGAAAGTGTAAAAGCCAAATCCATGGTCATACCAATAAATTTATCATTTATCGATGATAATGGATTAAAGATTGCAAAAGATGAGCTACTTATTCTTAATAAGAAAAAACAAAATTTTAAATTTTCAGGATTTAAAAAAAAACCAATTCCAGTTTACCTAAGTAATTTTTCGGCACCAATTAAATTAGAAATTAATCATTCTTTGGATGATCACATAAGGATTATGAGGAGTAATGCAAATTCGTTTTGTATTTGGGATTCTGCTCAAAAAATATATCTTAATCTAGCTGAGAATATAGTAAATGGTACCAATTATGAGATTAATTTGGGTGAAATTTTAAACGATTTACTATCACGTTTTCACTCAAATCCTGGCTTTTTAGCAAAATTATTAACACCACCATCTGAAGAAGATATTTCAGATCATTTGCTCAAATCCTGTAATTTCATAATCCCAGAAAATATTTATGATGCGAGAGAACAGATAAATAAAATTATTGCTATAAGCTTTAAAAATAAACTATTAGAATTATATGATGAAATCGGAAAAATTAGTGATGAATATAATAATAAAAATACAGGTCTTAGGCTATTGAAAAATAGATATTTAGAACTTATCATACTGTCAGGTCAGGAGAAAGATATTCTTATTAATGCATTTGAAAACTCTACTAACATGACTGAGATACTTAACTCTTTAAAATTATTAGTTAAGACAGAAAATGCAGTTAGTGCCTTGAATTCTTTTTATGAGAAATGGAAAAAAAATCCCTTATTAATTGATAAATGGTTCTCCATACAAGCAATGTTCACACCCTCTAAAAATATTTTTTGTACAATTGACAAACTCAGTATTCATCCAGATTTCAATTTTAAAAACCCCAATAGATTTAGAAGTTTAATTGGTTCATTTGCTTTTAATAACCATGTAGCATTTCATTCAAAAGATGGTAGTGGTTACAAAATTGTTTCTAAGTGGGTAAAAAAAATTGATAAATTAAATCCACAAATAGCAGCTAGATTGTCTACAGCATTTGAGACTATGAATAGAATAGAACCAAAACGAAAATTATTGATGAAAACTATTTTAAAGGATATTCGTTATTCAAAGGATTTATCAAAAGATACCTTAGATATAACCGATAGGATACTTAATACTTAATATTTAATACTTAATTAATTACTAAAATAAAAATTATTAATATGACAGATTTTGATTGTAAATTACCAAAACCTCAAATTATCGAAGGAAATAAATATAGTTGGGAATTAGTTATTGGCATGGAGGTTCATGCTCAAATTAAATCAAAAGCAAAACTATTTTCTTCTGCCTCAACAGACTTTGGTAGTGAACCAAATTCAAATGTAAGTATAGTTGATGCAGCAATGCCTGGAATGTTACCTGTATTAAATATGTTTTGTATTGAGCAGGCAGTAAAAACTGGGCTTGGTTTAAAAGCTAAAATAAATCTTTACTCACAATTTGACAGAAAAAATTATTTTTATCCTGATCTCCCACAAGGATATCAAATAAGCCAACTTTATCATCCTCTTGTGGGAGAAGGCGAAATTACCATAAATATTAAAGACAAAATTAGAAATATTGGCATAGAAAGAATACATGTCGAACAAGACGCTGGTAAATCCATCCACGACATGGACCCAAATCTGTCTTTTATTGATTTAAATAGAACAGGAGTAGGTCTAATGGAAATAGTATCACGTCCACATATTAGAAGTTCAGAAGAGGCAATTTCTTACTTAAAAAAATTAAGGCAAATTTTACAGTATCTTGATACTTGTGATGGAAATATGCAAGAAGGATCCTTGAGAGCTGATATAAATGTTTCTGTTCTTAGGAAAGGTAATTATGAAAAATATTTGGAAAAAGAAGACCTTTCATTTCTTGGAACTAGGTGCGAGATTAAGAATATGAATTCTATGCGTTTTATTCAGCAAGCAATAGACTATGAAGCCAAGCGTCAAGTTGGAATTCTAGAAGATGGTGATAAAATTATTCAAGAAACTAGATTATATGATCCAGATGCTGGAAAAACAAAATCAATGAGATCAAAAGAGGAAGCACATGACTATAGATATTTCCCTTGTCCAGACCTTCCACCATTAGTTATTGAACAAAACTGGGTAGATGACATCAAAAAAAACCTTCCTGAATTACCTGATGATAAAAAAAATAGATTTATTGTAGAATATGGAATTGGTGATTATGATGCTGAAGTATTAACTTCTGAAAAAAACACTGCTAATTTTTTTGAACAGGTATCAACAAAAAAAACAGGTAAATTAGCGGCAAATTGGGTTATTAATGAACTCTTTGGAAGGTTAAATAAAGAAGGTATTTCTATAAATGATAGCCCAGTTTCTTCTACTAATTTAAAAGAGATTTTATCTTTTTTAGAAGCAGGAGAAATATCTTCTAAGATTGCAAAAGAACTTTTTGAACATGTTTGGAAAACAAAAAAATCTCCAGCAACCTTAATTCAAGAATTAGGTTTAAAACAAGTAACAGACGAAGATTTTATTGAAAAATTAGTTGATAAAATAATTGCTGATAATCCTGAGCAAGTAGAGAAAGTTAAACAAAATCCAAAGATATTAGGATGGTTTGTTGGTCAAGTAATGAAGGAAAGTAAAGGAAAAGCAAATCCAAAAATTACTAATCAATTAGTGGCACAAAAACTAAAAATAAGTTACTAGGAAATTACCAATTGCAACATAACTACAAAATAATACCTACTCCTATATTTAAGAACAAATTATTAAATAAAAAATCAATTAATATTCAAATAGCAGAATTGATTGAAAATATTATGAATGAAGAATCTAGACAAGGGTGGGATTTCGTTGATATTAAAACAATAATGGTACCTGTAAAAAAATCATTTTTTAATTCATCAAGTGAAAAAAAAGTATCAATCTTACTATTCAAAAGAAGAACTACAGAAAATTCTTCATTTGAAAGTACTTCCCCAAAAAATGAAAATTATCCTAGTTTGGGACCTGCTACAAAAGACTAATTAGCAAGAAAGATCTAAGGATAAAGCGTGTATTTTGTCCTCCATTTCTAATTCTAAAGCTTTATATACTTCTCTTTGCATATTGACTCTACTCATTCCTAAAAATTTATTGCTTTTCATTTCAACTTTGAAATGTGTTTCACCTTCAGGTTTTGCTCCAACGTGACCTGCATGTAAATGACTTTCATCTATTACATTTAATTCATCAGGATTAAATTTTTCTTCTAACTTCTTAATGATGGTTAATCTTACTTGCATTGTTTTTATACTTTTCATAATGTTCACTTTGATAATTAAAAATAAAACATTATTATATTATGACAACAATAAATTATAAATTAACTGGTAGTTATTAATGAGTAGTAAAATACCTTTTGAATTTGATATATCAGTTTCAGCTGATAAAAAACGAAGAGCCAAAAATAAAGGATCTAGCGGTGCATTTGAAGGTTCTTCTCATAAGTGTGACGTTGTGGGATGTGAGTTAATAGGAAAATATAGAGCACCCAAATCACCTAAGAATGTAGAAGAATTTAACTGGTTTTGTTTGAAGCATGTTAAAGAATATAATAAAAAATGGAATTACTTTGAAGGTCACTCGCAAGAAGAGTTAGAAAATCAATTTAAAGCAGATAGTGTTTGGGAAAGAAAAACTACTCCACTGAATAGTGATGCTCAGAAAGATAAAATACAGGCAGAAGGTAAAGCTTGGGAAAGACTAGGATTGGAAGATCCCTATAAATTATTTTCTAATAAAGAAAATCCAAAAGCTTATCAAAACAAACAATTTTCTAGAAGGATACCAGCAAGTGAAAAAAAGGCACTTGATATACTTGGTGCTAGTGATACTTCAACGAAAAGTGAATTAAGAAAAATATATAAAGAAATGGTAAAAGATTTACACCCTGATAGAAATTCTGGTAGTAGGGCGGATGAAGATCGTCTTTCGGAGGTTGTATGGGCATGGGATCAAATAAAATTAAGCAGAAGTTTTAAAGATTAATAAATTTTAAATATTTATGACAAAAAAGATAAGGAATCATTAATGAGTGAAGTAATTCCAACAAAGACCATCAGTATAGAAAAAGTTTTTGATATCGATTCTCAAATGATAGTTAGAGGTTTTGAGGAAAAAACAGACAGAGTGCCTGAGATTGATAGCTCTTATAGATTTTCAAAAGAAACTACATTGGCCATACTTGCTGGATTCGAGCATAATAGAAGAGTTATCATTCAAGGCTATCATGGTACCGGAAAATCTACTCATATTGAACAGATTGCAGCTAGACTTAATTGGCCTTGTGTCAGGGTAAATCTGGATAGCCATATAAGTAGGATTGACTTAATAGGAAAAGATGTAATCAAATTAAAAGAAGGTAAACAGATTACAGAATTCCAAGAGGGAATACTTCCTTGGGCATTGCAAAACTCTTGTGCCTTAGTTTTTGACGAATATGATGCAGGTAGACCAGATGTAATGTTTGTAATACAACGAGTTTTGGAAACTGATGGGAAATTAACCTTACTTGACCAAAATCAGATCATATCACCCAATAAATATTTTAGATTATTTGCTACCTCAAATACTGTTGGACTCGGAGATACCACAGGTTTATATCATGGAACACAACAAATAAACCAAGGCCAAATGGATAGATGGTCGATAGTTTCAACATTAAATTATTTATCCAGCGATCATGAATTAGACATAGTATTGAGCAAATTACCATCAATGTTAACTGAGGAAGGAAAAAAAACAATAGCTAGAATGATTGGAGTAGCAGACCTAACAAGAAATGCTTTTATAAATGGAGATATTTCTACAGTAATGTCTCCAAGAACAGTTATAAATTGGGCTCAAAACCTTGAAATTTTTAAAGATATAGCTTTCTCATTTCGTGTTACATTTCTCAATAAATGCGATGAATTAGAAAGAACTACTGTAGCTGAATTTTTTCAAAGATGCTTTGATGAAGAATTACCTGAAAGCTTAATAAACCCAAATATTGTCAATAAAAATAAAGATGAATAAAAAGCAATTTTCAAATGAACCCGTTAAAAAAGCACTTAGTGAAACTACTAGAGCTATTTCAAAAAAAAATGACCTAACTATTAATTTCGAAACTGAAGCAACTAAAATTAATCAAAATACCATTCAGTTATCTAGAATTTCTAATGATAATTCAAGAAATGATATAATTTTTGCAAGAGGTGAAGCGGACTCCAAAGCATTATATATAAGGTATCATGATGAATCTATTGATCAAAAATATGCACCAAAAGGAGATATTGCACTAAATTTATTTAATGAAATGGAAAAAGCCAGATGTGAAGCTATTGGTGGATCAATCTATCCAGGTGCTGCTAAAAATATTGAAAATAAAATTGAAACGGAAAGTAAGAGATTTTTTGAAAAATCCGAGCCAAACCAAAAATTTCCACTACAAGACTCTTTAAGACTACTAATTAAAAAAAAGACTTTACACTATAAATTATCTAAGAACTCTCAGAAAGGTTTAGATATGTGGGAGGATTTTATATTAAATGAAAGTAAAAGTAATTTTTCAAAAATTTTATCTTCAATAGATAACCAAGAAGAGTTTGCAAAATTAAGTAGAAATATAATCAAAGATTTAGGTTATGGCGACCAGTTGGGAGAAGAACCTGAATATGACGATAATGCAGACAATGATAATCAAAATGATGAAAGTAATGAAAGTGAAAATTCAGATGAAAATGATAACGATGAACAACAACTGCCCGATGAGGTTGAAGAATTAGTTTCTGATAGTTCGACTACGGATGATCTTTCAGTAGAGGAGGAAATCAATGAAGTTGAACCACAGGAAGATACAAATGAAGAACAAAATAATAGAAAAAAAACTAATTCATTTTTTTCTGAGGCAGATCCTAATTATAAGGTCTTTAATAATATTTATGATGAAGAAATATTAGCAGAAAATCTTGCAGCTGAAGAAGAATTAGCAAAGCTTCGAATTTATCTTGAACAACAACTTGATCAAGTAAAAGGAGCAGTTTCAAGGCTAGCAAATAAATTACAAAGGAGACTTCAGGCTCAACAAAATCGAACTTGGAAATTTGATCTTGAAGAGGGATTTTTGGATGCATCTCGACTTGCAAGGATAATAACTAATCCAACTACACCATTGACATATAAACAAGAAAGCGAAATTGAATTCAAAGATACCATAGTTACTTTATTGATTGATAATTCAGGATCCATGAGAGGTAGGCCCATTTCAATAGCGGCAATATGTGCAGAAATAATTGCATCTACATTAGAAAGATGCCAAGTAAAGTGTGAAATATTAGGTTTCACAACTAAAGCTTGGAAAGGTGGTAAATCCAGAGAAGATTGGCTGTCAAAAGATAGACCAAATAATCCTGGTCGACTTAATGATCTTAGACATGTAATCTATAAACAAGCAGATGTCCCCTTACGTAGAGCAAGACTTAATTTGGGTCTTATGATGAAAGAAGGATTATTAAAAGAAAATATAGATGGGGAAGCGTTAGAATGGGCAAACAAAAGACTAATAAAAAGAAGTGAATCAAGAAAAATATTGATGGTTATTTCAGATGGCGCTCCAGTAGATGACTCTACTTTATCTGTAAATCCATCAAATTACTTAGAAAATCATCTAAAGAATGTGATTTCTATGATAGAAAAACGTGGTCTTCTTGAGCTAATTGCTATTGGTATTGGTCATGATGTTACGAGATACTATAGAAATGCCATTACTATAACTGACATAGAGCAACTAGCTGGAGCCATGACAGAACAATTAGCTAGGCTTTTTGATAAAAAAGAAAAAAAACTTAAGGTTGCTTAACAAATTCTTAAATTTTGGAACTAAAAAATAAAATTATGGAAACTTTACAGTATACTTCAAAATCAAAAATTGAAATTAAGAATAGCTATTTGTCAAGTAAAGAAAAAATTAAATCTTTAAGAAGTTTAATGTCCAAAAATAAGATTGGTGCTTACCTAATACCAAGAGCTGATTGTTTTCAAGGTGAATTTATTTCAGAAAATGACAATAGACTAAAATGGATTACTAATTTTTCTGGATCAGCCGGTTTATGCATTGTAACCATGAAATGTATTGTCCTATTTGTTGATGGTAGATACACAATTCAGGCTGAAGTTGAAAAAAATAATTCTCAAATCTTAATTAAAAAACTTGAAAAAAAAACTATCTATAACTGGTTAAAAAAAAATATTTTTGTATTTAATAAAATAGGTTTTGATCCCTGGTTACACACTGTAAACGAAATTAATGATTATAAGAATGAATTTAAAGGAATCTATAAATTAAAAAAAGTTGAAAATTTAATTGATAAATTGTGGGTAGATAAACCTAAAGAAACCATTAATCAAATCTTTAAACTTTCAGAGAAATATAGTGGGGAATCATATTCATCAAAACTAAATGAACTAGATAATTTAAAAAATAAACTCAAGGCTGACTATATTATATACACTCTACCAGAATCCATAAGTTGGATAGGTAATATAAGAGGTTTTGATATACCGAATACTCCAAGTGTAAAATCATATGCAATCCAAGGGAAAAATTCTAACCTCGAAATATTTGTGATAAAAGAAAAACTGACTGAAAGTTTAATAAAAAGTTTTGAAACAAATATTAAATTTTCCAATATCAAATTCTTTTCTAAAAGACTAAAAAAACTTAAAGGGAAAATTTGGTTGGATAGTAATAACTGCCCAGCAGCAGTTGAAAACCTATTATCTTCAAAAAGAACAAAAATTTTAAAGAAATCAGATCCTGTTTTATTAAAGAAATCTATAAAAAATAGAGTTGAAATTCAAAATAGTAAAATAGCTCATAGAAAAGACGGGTTGGCAATGATTAATCTTCTTTATTGGTTAGAAAAAAATAAAAGAAGAAAATTGTCTGAAATTGATATAATTGAAACTCTTTCTAACTTTCGAAAAAGATCTACAAATTATGTTGGTCCTTCCTTTGATACGATCTGTGGATCAGGACCAAACGGTGCAATAATTCATTATAAAGCAAATCTTAAAACAAATAGAATACTTAGAAATGGAGATTTAATTTTAATTGATAGTGGTGGCCAATATCTTGAGGGTACTACTGATATAACTAGGACTATTGGTTTTGGAAAAGTAGATCATTTGAGACGAAAACACTATACACTTGTACTTAAGGGAATGATTGCTATTTCAAAATTAAAGTGGCCTATTGGATTATCTGGAAAAGATTTGGATAGCATTGCAAGATACAATTTATGGCAAGAAAATCTAGATTATGAACACGGAACAGGTCATGGAGTAGGTTCCTTTCTTTCGGTTCATGAAGGACCACAAGCTATTTCAAAAAAAAACGAGGTGGAACTTAAACCAGGAATGATAGTTTCTAATGAACCTGGGTATTACTTAAAAAATAGCCATGGAATAAGAATTGAGAATTTACTTTTAATAAAAGAACCAAAAAAATTAACAAGAATGCAAAAAATTCCAACACTTTATTTTGAGACATTAACTTACTGTCCGCTTGATAAGGAATTAATAATAAAGGATTTATTAGATAGAAGTGAAATTGAATGGATAAATAATTATCATCTGCAGATTATAAAAAAATATGAAAAAAAATTACTAAGCGAACAAAGAGACTGGCTGAATAAAATCTGCTCACCAATTTAATTTATTTTTTTATAATTTTTAAATTCTTACCAACTTGTAAAGGCAATTTAATCTCTGAACATTTATCTTGATATAGTTCAATTCTTTTTATTACATCAGTTCGATAATTAACTGATTTCCGTATATTTAAATCAACATTAATTAATAAAGTTTCGCAAACTGCAACTTGTCCTTTTGTTTTAAAATCTATCATTTCAAGTACAGTATGAATCTTTTTTTTATCAGAATTAATTATATAAATTTTTATAAAAAATTTGTCACCTAATCTTAATTCGTCTAAATAATGGTAGTTTGCTTGAAGTGAGTATGGTCCTTGTTTTACTTTTTTTACAAAAGTAGGACCAATTTCTAAAATTGTTTCCAAAAAATCATCTAGTGAATTATCAAACGCAAGAGTATAATAAGCTACATTCATATGCCCATTATAATCAATCCATTCTTTTTTTACATTTTGGACATTACTTTGAAATATTACAACATTATTTTTATTATCCATTTTAGAGCTCTTCACTTTTTTTTAAAAAAAGTTCAATATAAAGTAGTAGTTAATAAATCAAATGTATCAAAATGACAATTCAGAATGCAATAAATAAAATAGAAAAAATTCTTGGGGATCGCCTTAGTACTAGATTTTCAATAAGACAGCAGCATGGAACTAATGAAACATATTTTCCAGAAATATTACCTGACGCAGTGGCATTTGTTAATAGCACTGAAGAAGTATCAAATATAGCTTTTATATGTAATGAAGAAGAATGTCCTATTGTAGCATGGGGAACTGGTACATCATTAGAGGGAAATGCTTTGGCCCATAGAGGTGGAATTTCTATAAATATGATGAATATGAATAAATTTTAAAGGTTAATCATGAAGATATGGACGTAATTGTACAACCTGGGGTTACTAGAGAAGAGTTAAATTCTTTTATTAAAGACAAAGGTTTATTTTTTCCAATTGATCCTGGAGCAAATGCTTCACTTGGAGGGATGGCAGCAACTAGAGCTTCAGGGACAACCGCTGTAAGGTACGGTACAATGCGTGAAAATGTCTTAGGCTTAGAAGTTGTGCTAGCAAATGGGAATATATTTAAAACTGGCGGTAGATCAAAGAAATCCGCTGCGGGTTATGATTTAACAAAATTAATAGTTGGATCAGAGGGGACTTTAGGATTAATTACCCAACTTACTCTTAAGCTACAGGGAATTCCAGAATCAATATCAGCTGCAATTTGTTCATTCCCAACTGTTAATGATGCTGTACAAACTGTTATCCAAACCATCCAAATGGGAATTCCAATAGCAAGAATGGAACTTGTAGACTCTCAAACTATTGAGGCATGTAATGAGTACTTTAAAGAGAATATGCTTGTTTCTCCCCATTTATTTTTAGAGTTTCACGGTTCTGAAAATTCTGTCAAAGAGCAATCAGAAACTGTTTCTGAAATTGCAACTAATTTTTCAGGTTCAAACTTTGAATGGTCTTCAAAATCTGAACAAAGAAATAAACTTTGGAAAAATCGTCATAATGCTTTTTATGCGGTTAAGGCAAAATATCCAGGTCATAAAGCAATAGCGACAGACGCTTGTGTACCGATTTCAGAACTAGCTAATCTAATTGATCAAACTGCAAAAGATATTAATGAAAGCGGAATTCCTGGACCTATATGGGGTCATGTAGGCGATGGTAATTTTCATGCTACTTTATTGATTAAAGAAGGAGATATAAAAGAAAAAAAGATTGCTCAAGCTATTATTCATAGGATGTGTGAGAGATCTTTAGAACTTGGTGGTACTGTGACAGGAGAACATGGTATTGGCATGGGAAAGCTAAATTTCATGGAAAAAGAGCATGGCTATGCTTGGGATATTATGACTACAATTAAAAAAACCTTAGATCCAAATTCAATTTTAAATCCTGGAAAAGTTATAAGATCTAATTAACATATTAATTCTAGATTTTTATAGTATTAGAATGAAAATTTTTCAAAATAATAAGCTTAATAAAATAACCATAGGATTTCTTGGTGTAGGATTAATGGGTGAAGGCATGGTATGTAAGTTAATTGATTCAGGTTTTAAGGTGTATGTTAAAAAAAATAAAAATCCAGAGACTATAAATAGAGTGAAATTAAAAGGTGCAATAGAACTCAAAACCCTAAAAAATATGACGAAAAAATGTGAAATTTTAATTTTATGCCTACCCAACTCTAGAGTGGTAAAGAAAATTATAAATAAATTAAATTTTAAAAACTCAAAGAAAAAACTTGTAATAGATTGCACAACCAATGATCATAATTCTGTAATCTATTTTGAAAAACGATCTAAAACTTATAACTTTAATTATGTAGAGGCTCCAGTCTCAGGTGGTAATTTACAAGCAAAAAATGGTGAATTGGGCGCATTTGTAGGTTCGAGCAAAAAAAATTTCAAAATTTCAAAAAAAATTTTAAATCCATGTTGTAAAAAGATTATTCGAATAGGTAATGTCGGAATGGGTGCTAAAGCAAAATTGTTGTCAAACTTTTTAGCACTAGGTACTGCAAGCTTAGTTATAGAGAGTTTAAAATTTGCGAAAAAAATTCAAGTTGATTGGAAGAATTTTTATGATTTATCTTCATTAGGTTCGGGTTCCTCAAGGTCCCTAGATAGAATTGCTCCTCACGCAATCAATAATAATTATGACAGCTATTTATTCACAATAAATAATACTATAAAAGACTTCCGATATATGCTCAGATTGTTTGACGGTAATAATGATATGATAAAAATTACAAATTCCTTTCTTAAACCATATATAAAGGAACAAAAAAAACTTGGACATAATGCTCTTATTAGTCATAGGTTAAAAAATTAATTATAAATAAAAATTTTTCTGTAATTAAGGCATTAATTTTTCTGCAGCTGCAATTGCTTCTTTTGTTATTATTTTACCAGAAATCATTCTAGCTAATTCTTTTTTGATATCGTCTATTCCCAATTCTTTAATACTACTTAACGGAAAACCTTCACTGGTAATTTTTTTACTTACATTCCAATGTTTGTGTGCTTTTGATGCAACTTGAGGAGAATGAGTAACAATTAAAATTTGTTCATTTTTTGAAAGAATTGATAACCTATCACCAACAGCTTCCGCTGTAGCTCCTCCTATTCCTCTGTCAATTTCATCAAAAATTAAGGCTAATCCAGAAGTTTGCTGTACTAGAGAAACTTTTAAAGCCAAAAGAATTCTAGACAATTCTCCACCAGACGCTACTTTTTCCAAATCTTGTGCAACTAAATTATTATTGCTAAGTTGAAAAAATACTTCATCATTTCCTATTATTGATTTTTCTTTTTTTTCTTCAAAAACTAAAATAAATTTAATTCCATCCATTTTTAAATGTGATAATTCATAATTAATAATTTTACTTAATTTTTTTCCACCTGCTTTTCTAATTGTTGAAATTGAATTAGCTAGTTCATCATATATAACTTCATTTGATGAAATACTTTTTTGAATTAATTTTATGTCTTCTTCAAAATTATTATATTCAAAAAGCTGTTTTTCTAATTCTTCTTTCAAACCAATTAAGGCATCAGGAAAAACATTATGTTTTCTTGATAGTTTTTTTACCTCATACAACCTTTCTTCAATATCTTCTAATCTAATATCATTTGGAAAGATATCTTCTAGAATTGATTGGATATTTTTTTCGATTTCATTTAAATTACTAATTATTGTACTAAAACTTTGAATGCTGTCTTCTAATAATTTATTGTTGACGAGTACTTGTGATGTTTTTTCCAATTTACTAATACTACTAGTCAAAGCGTTATTTATTTCATGCTTAGTAATTAATCCATATGCATCATTAAGATATTCTTTAATTCTGGCTGAAGATTTTAAGGTTTTTTTCTTTATCTCTAATTCCTCAAATTCTCCAGACACCAAGTTTAAACTTTTTAGTTCAGATAATGATTTCTTTTTAAAATCTAATTCTTCGAAGAATTTATTTTTTTCTTTAACTAAATTAGA
>ENA-OSEY01000311-OSEY01000311.1-marine-metagenome-genome-assembly--contig:-NODE-311-length-35905-cov-4.372167_pt1 | contig 35905 bp, 46 predicted proteins | sample MGYA00248465_ERZ534230 | MGnify/ENA primary metagenome ERZ534230 (study PRJEB26409, sample SAMN06344110) | marine metagenome | isolation source: Sea water from surface | place: Atlantic Ocean:Southern... | reverse complement strand
ATTTCAAGGGGATCTCCCGCATCTCTTATGTTGAGAAAGTTAACACCCTTCACAACTCTTCCTTTATCAACATCAAGACAAGGGATTATTCTTTTTGAAACTGTCATGATCCTGATTCTGCCGTTTTTACTGCTTCAGCATAAGTAAATACCTTTTCATATAATGCTCTTCCACAGATTGCTCCATAAATTAATTTATCTTCAGATAGTTTTTTTATGTGAGATAAAGTGGAAACTCCACCAGAAGCAATGACGGGTATTTTAGTTACTTTAGCCAAAGAAGAAGTAGCCTCGAAGTTAGGCCCAGACATCATCCCGTCTTTAGAAATATCAGTGAAAATAATGGCTGCAATTGGCAGTCCCTCAAAAACTTCAATCAATTCCTTTGGTGTGATACCTGATTCTTTTAACCAACCTTCGGTCTTTACCTTACCATTAAGAGCATCAATACCTAGCACAACTTGATTTGGATAAGAGTTAGAAAATTCTTTTAAAACTTCAGGACTTTCAATAGCTGAAGTTCCCATTATGACTCTTTGTACTCCCATCTTTATATAATCTTCGGCAATCTGAAAACTACGCACTCCGCCTCCTACCTGAATTTGTTTAGATGAAAACTCTGATGCAATTCTTGAAATGATTTTGTTGTTAATGGGCTTGCCTAAAACAGCTCCATCTAAATCCACTATATGTAATAAATCTGCGCCTTCAGAAAACCAATGACTGGCGGTAGCAACAGGATCTTCCGAAAAAATAGTCTCTTGATCCATTTTCCCTTCTCTAAGCCTTACACATTTTCCATCTTTAAGGTCTATTGCGGGTATTATCTTCATTTAAATTTTCCAATCTAAAAAGTTTTTGTACAGCTGCAGTCCTTTAGATTGACTTTTTTCAGGATGAAATTGAACTGCAAATATATTGTCCTTTGCTAAAGCAGAAACGAATTTTTGACCATGTTCTGTCTCAGCAAGTGCATCCATCGATTGTAAGCAACAATAGCTGTGAACAAAATAAAAAAAAGAAGAATCTTCAATTCCTTTCGTCAAGAAATGATCATGTAAAAAATTTACATTGTTCCATCCCATGTGTGGAACCTTGATTTCTTCAGAAGATGGGAGTTTTGTAATCTTTCCATCGAGAATATTTAAACCCTGAACACCATTATTTTCTTCACTAGACTCAAGAAGCATTTGCATACCAACACAAATAGCTAGTGTTGGTTTGTTCATTATTTGATAAACAACCGTCTCCTTCAATTCAATTGAAAGTGCAGCCATGCAATCCTTTATGGCTCCTACTCCTGGAAATACTATCTTGTCAGCATTTTTTATTTTTTCTATTTCGGAGGAAATAATAATATTTTCTGAAGTAGAAACTGATTCAAGGGCTTTGCTTACAGAATGTAAATTTCCCATACCATAATCTACTACTACAACATCTGTCATTTAAATGGCTCTACAAAGCTCCTTTTGTAGAGGGTATTTCATTTTCTTGTCTAGCATCAACTTCAAGTGCCATCCTCAACGCTCTACCGAAAGCTTTGAATATAGTCTCAATTTGGTGATGAGTATTTTCTCCAGAAAAATTTTCGATGTGCAAAGTGATAAAGGCATGATTACAAAATGACTGAAAGAAATGCTCAAACATGTTTACATCTATTCCTCCAACCTCTTCTTTCACAAAATCTACCTTCATAAATAAACCAGGTCTTCCAGAAAAGTCTAAGACAACTCTTGAAAGAGCTTCATCCAAGGGTATATAAGAATGGCCATATCTCCTAATTCCCTTCTTATCACCAACTGCTTTATTGAAAGCCTCTCCTAAAGTAATACCTATATCTTCAATCGTATGATGATCATCAATATGCAGATCTCCCTTTGCTTTTATCGACAGGTCTAACATTCCATGCCTGCCGATCTGATCTAACATATGCTCCAAAAAGGGTAGTCCAGTATCAAAATCGGTCTGTCCAGATCCATCAAGATTTAGATTGATCGTTATCTGAGTCTCGGAGGTCTCTCTGTTTATTTCAACTTGTCTCATATATATATAAAAAAGGCGCGCATTATAGCTAATCTGTTCAAGTTGTTCATTACTTGTACAATTGAACTAGAAATATATGTCTCAATTAAGCAAAAAAATCATTCAGTGGCAAAGGAAATTTGGGCGTAATAATTTGCCTTGGCAAATTAATGTAACCCCATACAAAGTTTGGATTTCAGAAATAATGCTTCAACAAACTCAAGTGAAGACAGTTATACCTTATTTTGAAAAGTTTATGACCAGATTTCCCAATATAGATTCTCTTGCTGATTCGACTGAGGATGAGGTCCTAAGTTACTGGTCGGGTTTAGGATATTACTCGCGAGGGAGAAATATCCTTAGATCAGCAAAGATAATTAGAGAGAAATTTAATTCATCTATGCCCTCAGATATAGATTCTCTTGAGTCTCTTCCTGGCATAGGGAAATCTACCGCTGGAGCAATACGATCTCTCGGATTTAAGAAAAATGCAGCAATCCTTGATGGAAATGCAAAAAGAGTACTCATAAGGTATTTTAAAGTTGAAGAAGCTGTTAATTCGACCAAGACTCTAAAAAAATTATGGCAAATTGCTGAAGAGCAATCGCCTATAAAAGATTGTGATGTTTATACACAGGCAATCATGGATGTTGGCTCCTTGTTATGTAAAAGAACTAATCCACTTTGTGATCAGTGCCCTCTTGAGCATGACTGCCAAGCAAAACAAGATGGGATCGAAGGCTTACTGCCCAAAAAATTACCTAAGAAAAATAAGCAAAGAAGATATGTTTACTGGGCTTTCATAAAAAATGATAAGGGAGAAGTATTACTTGAGAATAGAACATCGAAAGGAGTTTGGGAAGGACTGTGGTCCTTCCCTGAATTCCAAAAAAAGATAGAGAGGCAAGATTTTCTCAAAAGATTTAAGCCAATTTGTAAATTGACAGACAAAGAAACCACTCTTAAACACTCTTTTAGTCATTATGACCTTGATATCAACATCATCACCTTGAAGGTAATAAGTACTAAGATCAAAGAAAATGATAAAGCTTGGTTCAATTCTAAGGATATAATAAAAATAGGGATACCGGCTCCAGTTAACAAAATCCTCAAAAAGTAATATGGCTAGGAAAGTTTTTTGCAGAAAATATCAGGAAAATCTAGAAGGGATGTCCGCACCACCCTATCCAGGAGAAAAGGGGACGGACTTATTTGAAAATGTCTCTGAAAAAGCATGGCAGGAGTGGCTAGAACATCAAAAAATGCTGATCAATGAAGGACAAATAAATTTGGCTGATAGAGAATCGAGAAAATGGCTCAATGAACAGATGGAATTATTTTTATCCGGGGAAGATTATGCAAAGCCTTCAGGTTTTGTTCCTAAAGAGTAAAACATTCTTTTTTAGAATCAATTATTTGTATACAATCGCCAAACCTTATTTGCCCAGATAGCTCAGTCGGTAGAGCAAAGGACTGAAAATCCTTGTGTCGGTGGTTCGATTCCACCTCTGGGCACCATTTCCTAAGGGTGTAAAATTAAAAATATGAAAGCACCATTAATATTCTTACTCTGTGTAGTAATATTTGTTGTCTCTATGATTTGGCTGTCTATATAACGATATTTAATATGTATTACCCTGCTTTAATTGTCTTTGTCATAACACTAATCCCGTTATTTTTTACAAAATACCTTTTTGTTGAGGACTGGGAAAGACCTAAAGATTTAAATGGAATAGATGCAAGAATGATTATTTTTTGGGGCTATGTGTTTGGAATGATACTGCCTATTGGTCTGGTAGCATTCAGAGATCTTATCATTTAGGTTGATGAGAAACTCTGTGATCATTCTTGTCGCTTTGCTTGTTGCTTTTAGCTGCAGTGAAGCTTCAATTCCATCAAAAATAATTCTATCTTGTACATGTATAGAATCAGAATCTTCAAATAATAAATGTTTATATGGAGACCTTGATACTGAGGTTGAGGTAGATTTTGAAACAAATAGTATGACTTTTGGAGGGAAAAATTATAAAAACATTGGCACTACTCCAACATCCTTTTCGGTAAGAGATAATTCAGATTTTGTTGTATTGAATAGAGGAAATTTGAAACTTACTTTTGACTACCAAAAATCTAGGGAAATTTATCAATGCAATGAGAGTGAGATATGAAAGAAAAAGAAATGATAGAACTAAAAGCAAGGATAGAATCGCTTGAAGAGCAAATTAATCAAATAAAAGAAACACTGGATACTGCATTTGAAGGCGAACAAGCAAAATGGCAACAAGTATTCGAAGCTGTCGATATGAACTTCAAAGAAATTAGAGATTACGCAAATGATACTTTCCTTCATGCAGACACATTCTGGGAAATACATGATAAAAATAAATTAAATTGAGAATATATGAAAAATCTTACAATCCCTTTACTCGTCTTATTGGTTTCTGGTGGGTTATGGGCACAAAATCCTGAGCAGGCTGTATATGAATACTTTGATTTTTTTAATAATTCAGATAAAGATGCCCTAAACAATGCTTCAGATTCACCCTTCGTTTTTTTAATAGGAAATAATAAAACTGTTGCGGAAAAATATGGAGACTCAGTAAACTTTGAAGGGTTACGCAAAGAAGGTTGGGCTTATTCAAAGATTAATGACTCAGAATTGATTTATTCTGATGAGGTATCTGCAATGGTAGAAATTAATTTCTCAAGATTCAATGCTAAGGATGAGGCACTATCAACAACCGATGCTATATATTTATTGGTTTATAAAAATGATAATTGGTTATTAAAGGGAGGTTTTATAGGTTCTAGCCTTTCTTTAGGTCAATGAAAAAAAGTCTTAAAGATGAAAAGTAAAAATGTAGTTCAATTCACAGGAGATCTTGAAGATGCAGCTTACCGTAAATTGACTAAACAAGAATTAGTCAGGATCATCAAAAAAAAGGGCTGGGATACAGACGAAAATCAGCTTCTTAAAAAGGAAAAGGAAATTCTTATACATTTGGCTAAAACACTTCATCTTCAGAAATAGTTAGGAAAGAAATTGAATGTGGATTATTTTGATTGTCATACTGACTATTTGGGAAATTTTTTGGACCTATCACGCATGCTGGATAGCTTCAAAATTAAACGAGAAGAAAACATTTTTATTTTTTCTGGTTTTTAATTTACTTGGCATACCCGAAATAATTTATATTTACAGAAAAAAAAGGGAATTCGATCAATTAGAAAAAAATGACTAAAAAAACTTTACTCATATATCTAATCTCATTTATTTCTTTTTTTGTTCAATCTGATTATTCAACAGATCAAGAAACATCTATTGCAAAGATTAATGGTATTTCTATCGCTTATGTAACTGCTGGAGAGGAAGATAATCCTCCTGTTTTAATGATAATGGGTCTCATAGCATCTCATAAAGTTTGGGGAGAAAGGATGGTCAATGGTCTCATTGAAGACGGATACAGAGTAATTTTATTTGATAATAGAGATACAGGTAACTCAGAAAAGTTAGATAAGCTTGGAAAGCCAAATCTTTATTGGAAGTACTTTCTTTACTCATTAGGAATTGGTTTCGGTGCTCCGTATACTTTAGAAGATATGGCAGATGATGGAGTCGCTTTGTTAGACCACCTTGAAGTTGATAAAGCTCATATCATAGGAGCATCAATGGGTGGGATGATCGCTCAAATAATTGCTTCTAAATATCCAGATAGAACCAGTAGTTTAGTATCTCTTATGTCCTCTCCTAGAATTCCAAGAGTTTCTGAAATATCTGATAGAAATCAAGATAACCTCAGGAATATGGAGAATGTTGATGCAAAAAGCGCTCAAGATTATGGGTTCTATCCTAGAGCAATGCCAAGGCAACTTACTGCAATCTTTGAATCTGGTGACAGATCCGATATCGTTAGCAATATCTCGGTGCCTACTCTAGTTCTTCACGGGGAAGATGATACTCTTTTGCCAGTTAAATATGGAAAACTAACAGCAGAACTCATACCGAACTCTACACTTAAGACATATAAGGATATGGGTCATAACTTACCTGAAGAAGTAATCCCGGTTTTGATAGAGGATATCATTAACTTTTATAAACAAATTGATGAAATTTTTTAATAAGGAAAATAAATTATTTCCAGCAATCGAACCCTATGACTCCGGTTATATAAAGAAGGGTGTCCATGAAATTTATTATGAACAATGCGGTAATCCTGATGGTAAACCTGCTATCTTTTTACATGGTGGTCCTGGTGGAGGGGCAGGAAGTTTTTCTAGAAGGTTCTTTGACCCGAAAAAATACCGAATAGTCCTTTTTGATCAGCGTGGGTGCGGAAAAAGCAAACCGCATACTTGCCTTGAAGACAATACGACCTGGCATCTTATCGAAGATATTGAATCGATAAGGCAAAAACTAGATATAAATAAATGGCTAGTTTTTGGGGGTTCTTGGGGAAGTACGCTTGCATTAGCATATGCTCAGCGTCATCCTGAAAATGTTTCTGAATTGATTTTAAGAGGGATCTTCATGCTAAGGGAAAAAGAACTTAAGTGGTTCTATCAGTATGGTGCCAGTGAAGTTTATCCTGAAGCGTGGCAGGGATTTTTGAATGAAATTTCCGAAGAAAAAAGATCTGATTTAATTGAAGCCTATAGAGAAATTTTTAACGGAGAAGACGAAGAAAAGAAATTGTCCGCTGCTAAAGCTTGGTCAAAATGGGAAGCTTCGGCAAGTTACATAAATCACAACCCAGAGGCGATCAAAGACTCTGTAAATAGCAACTTTGCACTGGCTTTTGCCCTTATTGAAAATCATTATTTTGTTAATAAAGGGTTTTTAGACTATGAGGAACAACTTCTGGATAACGTAGATAAAGTCCGTCATATTCCAGCTATAATTGTGCAAGGTAGATACGACGTGGTTTGTCCTCCTACCACAGCTTACGAACTTCATTCTAGATGGCCAGAATCTGAGCTTAAAATAGCACCCTTTTCTGGGCACTCTGCGTTTGAAAAGGAAATAACTCATTTACTGATTGAAGCTACAAATAAGTTTTCTATAAACAAATGAAGAAAATCTAACTATTTATCCCATAGCACTTCAATAGAAGCATCTTCATTCTCAATTAATTCAATTTGGTTTAAACTGATTTGATGGCAGAGGTAAAACATGTATCAATTGATACGCCTATAGAAGAGATGCTGAATATAATTGATGAAGATGCAGGCATTATCATTGATGACTTTCTAAATTCTGATCTAATTACTTCAATTAAAAGAGATTTAGAACCATACCTAGCAACCACTCGTAAAGGACAAGATCAATTTACGGGTTTTGAGACAAAAAGGGTTGGTGCTTTGATGGCTAGATCTGAGACTTGTCAGCAGCTTGCTTTAGATCCAATGATCAATCAAATGGCTGCTAGTTTTTTAGAACCTCACTGCGAGAGCTATCAGCTGCATTTCACCTCAGCTATTCAAATAGGACCGGGAGAATCTAGCCAAATTCTCCATAGAGATAGAGGGGTTTGGGGTGGTTATATACCCAGAAAAATAGAAACACAATTCAGCACAGTCTGGGCAATCAATGATTTTACTAAAGAGAATGGAGCAACTCAGTTAGTACCAGGTTCACATAAATGGGATAAGAATAGGCAACCTGAGATCGATGAAATTGCCTACGCAGAGATGAAAGCGGGCTCAGTATTCATTTATACAGGATCGGTATTACATGGAGGTGGAACGAATTCAACTGATGAATCTAGACTTGGTGTATTTCTTCACTATGCTCCTAGCTGGTTGAGACAAGAAGAAAATCAATATTTATCATGCCCCCCGGAAGTAGCTGAGAAATTCAGTCCAGAATTAAGATCATTAATTGGATATTCTAAAGGTGGATATGTTTTAGGCTTTTTCTCAGACCCCAATGATAAAGAAGGTAAGCTTGAGTCCGTCTCCCCAGAGAAGATTTTTGGTGAGTCCAAAGATAAATTCGAATCATTGGCTACTCCTGAAAATTTAGTAAAAGAATCAACAAAATAAAGCCCTAAAGAATTAGTGGAAAATAGAACTCAGGAGTTTCTGACTAAACCTATCATTCCCTTGTTGATTCGTATGTCAGCACCGAACACCATCGCTTTTTTTATTCAATCATTAGTTGTTTTAACAGAAGTATGGTTCATCAGTAGGCTAGGCACTAACTCTCTTGCTGCGGTTGCTTTGGCCTTTCCGCTTCTCATGATTACACAGACTATGTCTGGAGGTGCATTGGGGGGTGCCATAACTTCAGCAATTGCGAGAAGTATGGGGGCTGATGATATTGAAAAAGCTGAAAGGCTTATATGGCACTCAATTATTATCTCACTAGGTGGAGCGATAAGCTTTTTGATTTTATTTCTCCTGTTCGGCAAACAATTGCTTTTTTTATTAGGTGGAAGAGGAGAAATCCTCCAAGAATCCTATGCTTACTGCTCAATTTTATTTTTTGGTGGCATTCTGCTTTGGCTTTCAGGAAGCTTAAGCGCCGTTTTAAGGGGAATGGGAAATATGCGTTTTCCAGCTACTTTGATGGTTATCACTTCTTCAATACAGGTCATATTATCAGGAGGATTTATTCTTGGATGGTTTGGCTTTCCAAAATTGGGTGTGCCAGGTGCGGCAGTAGCTGTGCTAATTTCCAGTGCCCTGATGGTTACTGTAATTTTATTAAAACTAAGATCTAAATCCATTCCTGCTTCCTTAAGAAAAGAACGATTCCAACTCAAAAAATTTTTATTTGATAATATTTTTGAAGTAGCCATACCGGCATCTTTATCCCCTCTTTTGGTAGTTGGAACTATTCTGGTCTTGACAGGTCTAGTTGGAAGGTTTGGAACTGAAGCACTCGCCGGGTACGGCATTGGCTCTAGAGTTGAATTTCTCATGATTCCTCTAATATTCGGTATAGGTTCCGCAATGACATCTATCGTTGGCGCTAATATCGGAGCTCTTAATATAGATAGAGCTGAAAAAGTAGGAATCCTTGGTGGATCAACGGCTGGATTCGTTTCTATATTAATTGGTTTAACACTTGCCGCATTTCCCGAAGCATGGATTCAATTCTTTACAGATGACATTAAGGCTTTTGAAGTAACCAAAAAATATATTCAGATAGTTGGTCCATTTTATATATTTCAAGGTATTGGTCTTTCTCTTTACTTTGCATCACAAGGCGCTAATGCCATGAAATGGCCTACGATAGCAACAATCGCAAGATTTATAATTGCCTGTGCAGGAGGCGGTGTCTCTGTTTATTGGCTAGAACTGGGTATAGAGTCTATTTTCATATCATCTTCAGCAGCGATGGCTATCTTTGGATTGATGATATTTATTTCAATCAAAAAAGGTGCTTGGAGGAAGAATTTTTAGTTTCTTTCAGATATTTTTTACAAGACCGGACTTCAACATCGCTCTATCCGAAGGCTGATACGTAACGATATATGCCCTCCTCTCATTTTTAGATTTATTTGGTGAAGAACCGTGAACAATATGAGGATTAAAAAAAATCAATGAACCGGCCGCTGCTTCAATATCGACTTTATTTTTTAAATCAAATGACCGAGGATCGGTATAAAAGCCACCTAATTGGGATCCATCAGATATTCCCGGCAAGCATCCATTGGTATGACTTCTAGCAATTACACTAAAACAGCCATTCGACTTATGAGCATCGTCTAGGCATATATACACATTAGGTAATGTATCAACGTCATTGCTATCATGTACCCAATAAGGTGAGTCTTGATGCCAGCCAAACCCAGATCCTATTTCAGGTCTTTTCAAATTGAGCTTATCTGTCCATAGACTTAGTGAATCAGAAGATAAAATTGATTTAATGGGATCAGTTAAACGCTTATCCCGAAATAATATTTCAAGATCAGAATTTACCGAGTGTGCTGGTTCAATAACCCTAAGACAATTTTCATGTGGCTTGGATTCGTATTGAAGGGTAAGGCAGTCTATGTCAACAAATCTTTTCTTATCGAGAAAATATTCTTCTCCACTTTTAGATTTCTTTTGTGCTAATTGAACAGTTGTTTCCAGGATTTCTGTAAATGTATTTATTTCATCAGCCAAGAACTGCTTCTCACGAATGATAAAGCCTTGTTCGTTATATTGGATTTTCTCGTTATCTTCTAGAAAGTAATTCAAAGACTTACAACAAAGCAACAGCCATGGAAAATAGACAGAAAATAGAAACTATCCATAGAATTGTTCGCAGATAGAGAATTCCAAATATGTAAGTAAAGTAATAAAGGACTCTAGAACCTAGCCAAAACATTGCTAGATTATAATTCTCTACTTCAAGCACAATGGAGAGGATAGCTAAGGCAAGAAATGCGGGTAGACTCTCTAAAATATTAGATCCAGCTCTCCTAGCCCTACCTACTACAGGAGCTTCGTCTACTGAGCCTTCTCGATTGGAGATTAAAAATTCTAAATTCTTTACATTCAATATAGCCGGTGTCATTAGTTGAATAAATGTGAGCAATAAAGCTAATAGAATTAAAGTGATCATATCAAGCATCCTTAGTTAATCATAAATTAAGGTTAAACTAGATTAATGACTATTAAAATAGTATTTTTTGAGAAGTATGAATTTTATTTCTAAGGTATTTACTATAAGAAAAGTTCCCTCTGTGAGTTGGAGCGAAAAAAATCCTCTAAATTTAAAGCCAAAATTCACAACTTTATTTATATTAATTTTTGGACTTTTCCTTTTTGGCGTAGGAGAAGCAATAATTATAGCGAGTGGTTCAGGAGTGAGTCCTTGGACAGTTTTAGCACAAGGGATTTCTCTCAAATATAATATTTCTATTGGGCTTGCTACTTTCTTAGTGAGTATCACAATTCTTATTGTATGGATTCCTTTAAAACAAGTGCCTGGTATAGGAACCATTCTTAATGCTTTCATAATCGCTTCAGCAATTGATATCAGTCTTCCGTACTTACCAAAACCAGAGGTTTTCGAACTAAAGATCTTGCAAGCATGTATTGGCATACTAGTGGTGGGCATTGGCAGTGGAATCTATTTAACATGTAATTTAGGACCTGGGCCTAGAGATGGTCTAATGATCGGTTTACAAAGGGTCACCAATTTTTCCCTTCCGGGGATAAGAACTTTGATTGAATTTTCTGCTGTCATATCAGGATGGCTATTGGGAGGAATAGTTGGTATTGGCACTATCCTATTTGTTATAGGAATAGGGCCTTGTGTTGGTTTAGGCTTGTCCTTAATGGAGAAATATTCAAAAGATTCATGATAAAAAAATGCCTTGAAATAAAATCGGATGTCTCTTCTAATGATGGGAGAGGTACGAGAAAAATATGAAAAGAACAGTAACAATACCAGCAACAATAGTTTCAATCCTTATAGGTCTGCTAATTGCACTAGCAGGAAGTGAAGGATCTGTAAATTTTAATGGAGTTGCACTTTTTGCAATCTGCGCATCAATAAGCTACGTTTTACATTGGATAATCTTCATTCCTTCTTTTATCTACCAAACAGAACATTATTTTGACTTGACTGGATCAATCTCTTATCTAACTGGAGTCGGAGTAGCCTTTTATCTTAATCCTAGTGTTGATCCTCGAGATCTCATAATAGGTGCAATGATTGTCATTTGGGCAGTCAGGTTAGGCACCTTTCTGTTCATGAGGGTTAAACAGGATGGTAAAGATGGAAGGTTTACTGTTATGAAAACTCAATTTCATTGGTTTCTCATGACTTGGACCTTAGGAGGCTTATGGGTTTTCCTAACAATGGCGGCTGGTCTGGCCGCGATCACCTCAAATGTTACAGCTCCTATGGGAATCATGACTTATATAGGCATAGCGTTATGGATATTTGGATTCTCGATAGAAGTAATTGCTGATAAACAAAAAAGAATATTCAAAAAACAACCTAATAAAGAAAAAGAATTTATAACTTCAGGTTTGTGGGCATGGTCGAGACATCCTAATTATTTTGGTGAGATTACTCTATGGTTTGGGCTCACTCTCATAGCACTGCCAGTTCTTAGCGGATGGCAACTAGTAACATTAATTTCACCTATTTTTGTTTATATTCTCCTCACAAGAATAAGTGGTGTAACAATGCTAGAGGCCAGAGGTATGAAAAAATGGGGAGATGATCCTGAGTATTTAAATTATATTAAAGATACGCCCACACTTATGTTAAGAAAACCAAAGAGTAGTTAAGGAGTATATATGAATGCAGAACTAGAAAAGGGAAGATGTCTTTGTGGAAAAGTGAGTTATTCGTTTAACCAATCAGATGCTATATCTGCTCATCACTGTCACTGCAAAGACTGTCAAAAAATAACAGGAAGCGGTAAAGCAACAATCCTTTTAGTGCCATCCAATTCTCTTAAAATTGAAGGGGATCTAAAATTTTTTACCGTATCGGGTACAGCAGGATCTAGGGTCTCAAGAGGGTTCTGTAAAGAATGTGGCTCACAATTGGTTTCCTTCGTAGAAGAAAATCCTGAGATTAAATTTATCAAGGTCGGTAGTCTAGATGATTCTTCATGGGTTACCGTTACATCGAACTTTTGGAGTTCTACTGCCTACCCTTGGTCACCAGCCGATGAGAGCATTCAAACCTTTACACACAATCCTGATTTCGTTTAAGAATTGAAACCATCTGAATTTTATTCCAGCCAAATTGAGCTTGGAAAGCTAAACTTTGATCAAGCCCAATTTGACCTTCTTAAGCGTCTTGATGTTTTAAGCGAAACACTAAAAAAAAGATCAAGGTCATGGTTCTTCAAGAAAAAAGTAAAAGGTCTTTATGTGAGGGGCGAAGTTGGAAGAGGAAAAACTCAATTAATGGATATTTTTTACGAAACCCTTGAAGTTGAGAAAAAAAAGAGGATTCACTTCCATAGATTCATGAAACTTCTTCATGAAGATTTAGATAAAAATTCAGGACAAAAAGATCCGCTTAAAAAGGTTGCAAAAGATATCTCTGACCAAACAGAAGTGCTTTGTTTCGATGAATTTTTTGTAGAAGATATAGGGGATGCAATGTTATTGGGGAGACTTATGAATGCACTTTTTGAGAATCAAGTAACATTAATTGCAACCTCAAATACCCATCCAGACAATCTTTATCTTGAAGGCTTGCACAGGAGTAGATTCCTGTCTGCTATAGATTCAATTAAATCTAACTGTGAAATCTACGAACTCAATTCATCTCAAGATTACAGATTACGAACTTTAGAACAGTTAGAAATATTTCTGATTGGAAAAGAGGATGGTGGTATAAAAGAATTAAATGAAAATTTTGCAGAGCTTACCAATAATGATTATGAAGAAAATAAGCATATAGAGATTTTGGGTAGGAAAATTTTTACTATCCGACTTGCAAAAGGTTCGGTTTGGATATCTTTTCAAGATCTTTGTGAAGGGCCTAGAAGTTCAAAGGATTACATTGAGATCTGTACTGAGTTTCATACACTCTTTGTGTCAAATATTCCTTTAATGAGCCAAGAAAATGATGACTCAGCGAGGAGATTTATTGCGTTGGTAGACGAGTGCTACGAAAGAAACGTTAATTTGATATTATCTATGGAAGTTGACTTGGAAAAAATTTATTCAGGAAATCGACTTAAAGAGCCGTTCAAAAGAACTGTCAGCAGACTGGAAGAGATGAGGTCTAGAGATTATTTATCCAGACCTCATCTAGTCTAGTTAAACTGATTCGAGCATTGTAATCTCAGGAGCACCTCCCATGAAAGGTGCCATTTGACCTCCTAGCTCTCTAAAGTAATCTGTCTTTCCATGTGCCTCATGCGCCGATGCATCTTTATATTTTTCTAAAAAGACATATGTCGTGTCATCCTCTTTGAAAAGATCGTAATAGACAACTCCTTCTTCATTTGCATTAACTTTCTCAACGAGTTGAGTCGCGATGGCTTCAAAATCAGAACCTGACCCTTCCTTGATTTTTAACTTTGCAACAATTCCTATCATTTTTTTCTCCCTTATTTTCAAATTAGATGTAGACTTTAGTTAGTTTCAAATAAATAATCGAGAACTTTTTTAAACATGAAAAATGTAGTCATAATTGGCGCAGGACAATCAGCAATCCAGTGCATAACATCTCTCAAAAAAGAAGGGTATGATGGCTCGATTACACTTATCGGGGAAGAAAATCATCTTCCTTATCAAAGACCACCTCTGTCTAAAGCATTTCTAGATAATACTTTTGAAAAAGAAAGACTTTATTTCAAGAAAATTAACTTCTTTGTGGAAAATAAAGTTTTACTGAAACTTGGTACTAAAGCGATTAAGGTGGATATTGATACCAAGAAAGTGGACTTATCTGATGGTACAACAATAAGTTTTGATAAATTAGTTTTTGCTACTGGGAGCAGAGTAAGAAAATTAGATTTTCCCGGAAAAGACCTTAATTCAGTTCATTACTTAAGGGGGCTTGATGACGCAGAGAAAATTAAATCAAATTTAGAATTTTCTAATAACGTAGTGATTGTTGGTGCAGGTTATATAGGACTAGAAGTAGCCGCCATAGCCACAAAAAAAGGAATAGCTGTCACTGTTGTCGAGATGGCTGATAGGGTTATGAATAGAACAGTCGATCCACAGATTTCGGATTATTATCAAAAGCTTCATGAAAATAATGGGGTAAGCTTTAAATTTAATGCTAGTCTTGAAGAAATAAGAGGTGATGATAAACCAGACTTAGTCCTGTGTTCAGATGGTACAGAAATAAAAGCTGATACAGTAATTATAGGCGCAGGCATAGTTCCCAATGTTGAAATCGCTGAGAAATCTGGGATAACTTGTAACAATGGAATTTGCGTCGATGAATTTGGAAGAACAGATGTAGAAGATATCTTCGCTTGTGGAGACTGCACGAACCATCCAAATAAACTGCTCAATAAAAGTCTCAGACTTGAATCTGTTCATAATGCAATGGAGCAATCAAAAACAGTAGCAGCTTCTTTATCAAATAATCCTAAGGAATATAATCAAATACCTTGGTTTTGGTCTGATCAGTACGATCATAAACTTCAAATTGTAGGGCTGTCAGGTGAGCATGATAGAGTAACTATGCGAGGCAAAATGGAAGACTCGCAATTTATGCTTTTTTATACTCATAATAGTCAACTCATAGCTGTAGATTCAGTAAATAATTCAAAAGAATTTTTAATTTGTAGAAAGCTAGTAACAAATAAAGTTAGAATAGAGCCAGAAATGATTGCTGATCCATCCTTAAACTTAAATGATCTTATTGCATGAAAAAAACTATAGAAACTGAGTATTCACTTGGTCAAGTTGTAAAACACAAGTATCTAGATTTTAGAGGGGTTATATATGATGTTGATCCCGAATTTAATAATACAGAAGAGTGGTATCAATCAATACCTGCAGCGATTAGACCGAAGAAAGACCAGCCTTTTTATCACGTGTTCGCGGAAAATGATCAGGTTTTCTACTCAGCTTATGTTTCTCAACAAAACCTAACTATAGATGATAGCCAAATACCTGTTGAACATCCTGATGTACCAGTGTTTTTTGGAGGGTTTGATGGAAAATCTTACGAGATACTCGAGCACAGCAAGAATTAGGATTATTTTATTTCTGCATAAGCCAATCCAACACAGCAAGTGAAAACCTCCATAGCTTTGCTCAGCTCATCGAGACTGCAAGCTGTTGGTGCCAAGCGAATGTATTTGTCCTCTGTATCTATTCCATATGGATGAGTAGATCCAGCAGGAGTTAGCTTTAACCCCAATTCTGCAGCTAAGGAAACAACCTGTTTAGCCATTCCTGCTTTTGTCTCAAAAAGTAAAAAGTATCCCCCTTGCGGATCTGTCCATGAACCAAGGCCTAGAGAATGTAAGCTTTCCTTTACCAACTTAAATTTACTTCCAATGATTTCGGCATGAAGTCGCATGTGATGATCGATATCGTGCTCTTGAAAAAACTTTACATGCTTAGCTTGATTTAATTTATCTGGTCCAATCATTAGCGATGAGTAGAAAGGTAAGAATTTTTCTTGATTCCTTTTTGACATTGCAATAAAACTTATACCTGCACCAGCATAGGTTATCTTTGATGTCGAACCAAATTCAACAATTGAATCGACATAGCCTTTTTTTTGGGCTATTGCGAAAATATCATCGAGTTTGCAGGGATCTGAAAAGTCATGAACTGCGTATGCATTATCCCAAAAAATAATACTGTTATTATCCGCTTTACCGAATATATCCAGTAAACCGGATATAGTCTCATAGCTGTAGATTTCTCCAGTAGGATTTGAATATTTTGGAACGCACCATATTCCTTTTATAGATTTATCAGTGTCAACCAGTTCTTGCACTTTATTCAAGTCTGGACCCTGTCCTGTTAGAGGAACTGGAATCATGTTAATCCCAAAACTCTCACATAAATTGAAATGCCTGTCATATCCGGGCACAGGACATAAAACTGAAGTTCTTTCTTTACCATTCCAAGGACCTGATCCATTTCCTTCTACAAAAAGAAAGGTTAAATACTGTGCCATCAAGGCTAAACTGCTATTGCCGCCAGCCCATACAAAATCAGGCGAACATCCTAAGATTCTAGCACCAAGTTTTCTACAAGATTCGAGGCCTTTTATTTCTCCATAATTTCTCAAGTCTATTCCATCTACTTCTTGATAATTGACCTGCATATCAGCAAGTTCATTTGAGAGATCTAATTGATCGGATGAGGGCTTACCTCGTGTCAGGTCAAGAGATAGATTCTCAGATTTCAGTTCTTCGAACTGCCTTGAATAGTCCATTTATGTTTTTCTGGTCAAAAAAACAGAGATATTACCATCCCGTGGATATGATAGAAATATTTATAAATTATTGATTAAAATTTGTACAAAATAAGTTTTTTCATATAGCTAAAGACTCCATCAAATCAGTCAACATACTTATCCACATATCTAGTGGATAACTTTATAAATAAAAGACAAGATTTTGCAGAAATAGTACAATCCTTTTTTAAGCATATCGTATTGAAAAAGCAAACTTCTCTATATCAAGCCCACATAGCCCTGAATGCGAAAATGGTCGACTTTCACGGATGGTCTATGCCCATAAATTATGGTTCACAAATTAATGAGCATAACTTTGTAAGAGAAGGTTGCGGTATATTTGATGTTTCCCATATGACGATTCTTGACTTCAAGGGTGCGGAGTCTAAAACCTTTGTAAGAAAACTTATAGCAAATGATGTTAATAAGTTAAAAGAAGACTTTGAGGGTCTTTATTCAGCCATGCTAAACGAAAAAGGCGGTGTAATTGATGACTTGATAGCTTACAAACTTGTTTCAGGATACAGACTAGTAGTTAACTGTGCTACAAGAGGAGAAGACCTTAAGTGGATATCGAAGAAATCAAAAAAATATGATGTTGAAATGTCAGAAAGAGATGATTTATCAATGGTTGCAGTTCAAGGTCCTACCTCGGAGGAAGTCTTAAATAAATGTCCTGCTCCGATAGTGAGGCTGTTGGAAACAAAAAAGAAACAACAAGGTGTTTTTGGTAACAATATGTTTGCAACTAAGACTGGATATACTGGAGAGATGGGATTTGAAGTTATATTACCTCATGATCAAGCTTTGAACCTTTGGAACAATGCCATTGAAGGAGGTGCTGAACCGATAGGATTAGGTGCTAGAGATACGTTAAGACTTGAAGCGGGTATGAATTTATACGGTTTCGAAATGGACGAGACGATATCACCATATGAGTGCAATATGGCTTGGACTGTGGATTTAAATGATGAGAATAGGGACTTTTATGGAAAAGAAGCATTATTGAATCAAAGAAATAATGACAATCAACATGAGCTAGTTGGAATTATGTTAGAAGAGAGGACAATACTGAGACAAGGCCAAAAGCTTTATTTTGAGGGTAAGGACGAACTTCAAGGGATAGTTACTAGTGGTACTTACTCGCCAACGTTAAAAAAGCCAATAGGGTTAGCGAGAATACCTAAAACTGAAAAAAATATCTGCTTTACTGAGGTGAGAGGAAAGAAAGTTTTTGCTAAAATTGGTTCTCCCAAATTTATTAAAGAAGGGCAATTAATTTTTAAGGAAAGACAATGAGCATATCAAATGAAGTGAGATATTTAGCCAGTCATGAGTGGGGAAGAATTGATGAAGAAGGCATACTCACAGTTGGCATAAGTGAGCATGCTCAAGATTTGCTCGGCGATATAGTATTTGTTGAATTACCCGAAATAGGGAAAGCTTTGGATGCAGAAGAAGAATCGGCAATTGTTGAGTCCGTAAAAGCGGCATCTGATGTCTATTCTCCAATGTCAGGAGAAGTAATTGAAATTAATGAAAAATTACTTGATGAACCTGAAATTATAAATGATTCACCCTTGGAAGACGGATGGTTTTTCAAGATCAAAATCGAAGATTCAAGCCTTTTTCAAGATTTAATGACTGAAGAGGAATATTCGGCATCTTGCGAGGATGAATAAAATATATTTACTATTTTGAAAAAAAATAATCTCTTTTCCACTAGACATATAGGAACAAATGCTCACGAAAGAGAGCTTATGCTTAAATCCATTGGTTACACTGGAATGGATGAGTTTATCGAAGCCGTCATACCTTCGAATATCCTAGAAAAGAAAAATATAAGTATTGGAGAGCAAAGAACCGAAGAGGAGGTTCTTGAAGAACTTAGAAATATAGCTACAAAAAACAAGGTTTATAAAAGTTTCATAGGTCAAGGTCACTACAACACCCACACACCCAAAGTAATCTTAAGAAATGTATTTGAAAATCCAGGCTGGTATACATCCTATACACCTTATCAGCCCGAAATTTCTCAAGGAAGATTAGAAGCTCTAATTAATTTCCAAACTATGGTTACTGATCTAACCGGAATGCAGCTATCGAATGCATCTCTACTTGATGAAGCTACTGCAGCAGCTGAAGCAATGACACTTGCAAAAAGAGCCTCTAAATCAAAGTCCGAGATCTTTTATGTGGATGAAAATGCCTTTCAGAACACAATTAATATTCTGCAGACTAGAGCCGATCCCTTAGGAATTCAAATTAAAATTGGGCCTGTAGAACAAGCATCTAAAGAAGAATGCTTTGGAGTATACATTCAAAATCCGGGTTCTGACGGTAGAATCAGAGACTATTCAAAACTTGTGGATTTAATTCATAGCAATCAAGGTATTGCTGTTTTTGGAACTGATCTACTAGCACTTACATTGATAAAACCACCTGGGGAAATGGGTGCAGATATCGTAATAGGCTCCTCACAAAGATTTGGTGTTCCTTTAGGGTGCGGAGGTCCCCATGCCGCTTTCATGTCTGTTAAAGATGAATTTAAGCGCTCTTTGCCTGGAAGAATTGTAGGAGCGTCAGTGGATAGTTCTGGAGACTTAGCATACAGACTGGCCCTTCAAACTAGAGAGCAGCATATTAGGAGAGAAAAGGCCACAAGTAATATCTGCACTGCACAAGCTTTATTGGCAATTATGGCAGGGTTCTATGCTGTTTATCATGGCAAAGAAGGTCTTCTAGCTATAGCTAACAAAATTAATAGTCTAGCATCTAGTCTTAGAAAAAATCTTGATAAGTTAGGCTTTGAATCAATAAATGATCACTTCTTCGACACTTTGGTTATAAAAACAAAAGGTAAAACAGAGAGTATCCACAAAAGGGCTTTGGATAATCAAATTAATCTTAGAAGAATTGACTCAGAATCAGTAGGTTTGTCTTTGGATGAAACTACCTCTTTTGATGATCTTAATAAGTTGCTCGAGATATTCGCTGGTTCTGAAGTTAATGCAGAGATTAGTGAATCAACAGCAATTCCAGATGCTTTGAAAAGAAAGACTAGTTTTCTTGATCATGCCATATTTAATCAATTTCACACTGAAACTGAACTATTAAGGTACATTAGAAAACTATCTGATAAAGATATAGCACTTGATAGAGCAATGATTCCATTAGGATCTTGTACTATGAAGTTAAATGCAACTTCTGAAATGGTTCCCGTCAGTTGGCCTGAATTTTCTAACATTCATCCCTTTGCCCCTAAAGATCAACTTGCTGGATATGAACAACTAATAACAGAAATGGAAGACATGCTGGCTATTCTGACCGGCTATTCTGCAATTTCTTTACAACCAAATGCTGGTTCTCAGGGAGAGTATGCAGGTTTACTGGCCATTGATGCATTTCATAAAAATAATAATGATTTTGATAGAGATATTTGTCTGATCCCAAGATCAGCTCATGGCACAAATCCAGCATCAGCACAGATGGTTGGCTTAAAGGTCGTACCTGTTGAATGTGATGACGAAGGAAATATAGATATTGAAGATCTTAAGGCTAAAGCAGTAAAGTATTCGGCAAACCTTTCATCCCTTATGATAACTTATCCTTCTACTCATGGAGTGTTCGAAACATCCGTAACAGAAGTATGCGAAATAATTCATTCTCATGGAGGTTTTGTCTACATAGACGGAGCCAATTTTAATGCCATGGTGGGTCTTTGTTTCCCTGGCTCATTCGGAGGAGATGTATCCCATCTAAACCTTCATAAAACTTTTTGTATACCGCATGGCGGAGGAGGACCAGGTATTGGACCCATAGGTGTAGTGGAAAAACTAAAAGACTTTGTTCCATCTATTCATAATGAAAAAGGGAATGTTGGCCCTGTTTCGGGAACTGACTGGGGTAGTGCCAGTATCCTCCCTATTAGCTGGATGTATATAAAGATGATGGGAAGCGATGGTCTGATTGAAGCAACTAAAAATGCTATCTTAAATACTAACTACATAGCTGAAAGGCTTAAGGATCATTATGATATTTTGTACAAAGGGCAAAATGGATTGGTGGCACACGAATGCATCATCGACATAAGGCCACTCAAAGATCTAGCTGGTATAGAAGTGGAGGATGTTGCAAAAAGATTAATTGATTATGGATTTCATGCTCCAACAATGTCATGGCCTGTAGCTGGTACTTTGATGATAGAACCAACTGAATCTGAATCTCTTAAAGAAATAGATAGATTTTGTGAGGCTATGATTTGCATCAGACAAGAAATAGAGGAAATAGCTACTGGCAAAGTTTCAAACGAGGATAATCTCCTAAAAAATGCACCGCATACAGCAAAAAAACTAATCACAGAAGTTTGGAATCATAAATATAGTCGAGAAAAAGCAGCTTATCCAGTTGAAGGAATGCAGCAGAATAAGTACTGGCCACCTATTGGAAGAGTAGATAATGTTTATGGTGATCGTAATCTAGTCTGCAGTTGCCCGTCTATGGAAGATTACGAATTAGAAACTATCTAACTCTGATAATCCAAACTCTCTCAAGTGCAATTGAATTCAATTTTTTATCGGGACTGATTGCATGTGGCTTATCAGAAAACTCAAGCAAAGGAAGATCATGAATCGAGTCTGAATAGGCAGAAATTTCATCGAAATTTTCAGAACCTATCCATTCTATAACTCTTCTTACCTTCTCCTCAGAGAAGTTTGGTTTACCACAGACCTTGCCTGTGAATATATTATCAACATACTCTGGATCGGTTCCAAAACACGTTTTTATGCCAAGTTTTTTACCTATTTCATTCACTAAGAAAGATAAAGAACCAGAGGTAAGTATCTTTGCATCATGCTCATGTTGCTCCAATAGTTCCTCTGTTAGATTGTCAGTTAATCTTTCTGAGATGTCTGTAGTGAAATTGTTGATATCCTCTTTTATCTCACTTAAATGGACGCCTGTAAGAGGACTTAAAAGAAATTCAGAGTAATCATAAACATTTAAAATGCCTTCTCTGTAATTTTTCTCAAATTCCTCCATTTCTTTAAAAAAAGAGCTATCTTCTATAAAACCATTTTTATGCATAAATGTTACCCACTCACCTTCAGTATCGCCATCAAAAAGAGTGTCATCTAAATCAAATAAGGCTAATTTCTTTTTTTTCTTTATCATATATACATAAGGGATAAAAAATAAGAAATGGGATTATACAGACCAAACGTGGGGATTATAATTTTTAATCGAGATGGAAAGTTATTATGGTGCAAGAGGAAAGCTGGAGATGGATGGCAGTTTCCTCAAGGTGGTATAGATGCAAATGAAGTTCCAGAAGAAGCAATTTTTAGAGAAACCTATGAAGAAGTTGGGATCACCCAAGAAAAGTTGGAAATAATAAAAGAGAATGATGAGTGGATAAGCTATGATGTTCCAAAGGCAAAAATACCTAACTACTTTTCTATTAAAAATAGAAAGTTTAAAGGTCAAACTCAAAAGTGGTTTCTTGCTAGGTTCCTTGGAGAAGATAATGAAATTGATCTTACTTTACATGAGCAAATAGAATTCTCTGACTGGATTTGGAGTAGTTACTGGCATCCAATTAATGCAGGAGTAGAATTCAAAAAAGAAGCCTACAGAAAAGTCTTGAGTGACTTCCTTCCTTATTTCATAAAATCAGTGCGTGGTAATTAGATCTTCAAATTGAAAGAAAAGCCTACCTTTTCTCCCTCAACTCCCTCTGCAAGATAGGTTTTCTCTGAAATTCTCACTTCTCCAGTTGGTTCGGTCGAAAAAACTGTTGTGCATCTTGTCCCGTAAATTGGAGATCTTATGAACCTATATGGAATCTCTTCTCCATCTCTAACCTTTAATTCTTTTTTTGTTTTTTCATGCAGATTACCAAATTCCTTCTTCATGAGATTAATTGCATCACTCTCGTTAAATCCATTATGAATTAACAAATCCAAGTCTCCTTTAATAGATTCAACCTTACTTGTTGATGCATTGAGTGTTAAATTTCCTAGTGCATGAGTTCCCTCATGTAGAAAAAAAATTCCTTCAAGTCGATTACAAAGATAAAACAATCCATTCTTGTCGCCAACAATGAGATTAAAGCCAGCAAAATTTTCTTTCTCTTTCTCTAAATCTTCTAAATAAGCTTTAGCAGATAAAGTTGATTCTAAAAATTCTGTCACTAATGAGCCTCTTGAAGAAAGATATTTTTTATCATTATTTTCTTTTAAGTTAGTAATGGCAGCAAACCTTCCGTCTTTATTTATTCCAAGCCAAGTACCACCTGCCTGTTCATCTTTTCCAGCAAGTAAGTCTTTATTGCTCCACCAGTGCATTTCAGTTGTTTTTCTCTCATGATATTCATCTCTATTAGCTATAACTTTATAGAAATAAGCATCTTTGTTATTCCAATCTTTAGATTTAGTGACCGATAAAGCTATCAAACACATAATTTACAAGAGATTAAGGTCAATAGTGATAAAATAAATGTAATTGGAAATTCTACTTTACTTCTTGTTGGGCTCATTTTCTGGCATCTTAGCTGGTCTATTCGGCATAGGAGGAGGAATAATCATTATTCCTGCATTTTTTTATATATTTGCTTATTTAGGATTTCCTGATGAAATTTTATCACACATGGTTCTTGGAAGTTCACTGGGAGTCATAGTGTTCAGCTCTATATCATCTACACTTTCTCATCATTCTAAAGGTGCTGTTGATTGGTCTCTAATTAAGCTAGTTGCTCCAAGTATCGTGATTGGTTCTGGCCTAGGAGGTTTGACTGCAGGATATCTCGAAAGTAATACCTTACAAGGCTTAGTGGCTCTTTTTCTAGTAGTTGCCTCAATTCAGTTAATATTTGAATTTCCTCCACCCCCCCAGAATCCTAGAACTAATTTGCTTGGACCTGTTGTTGCAGGAGGAGGTATAGGGTGGCTCTCTGGTGTATTCGGTATTGGAGGTGGAATATTCTCCGTACCTTATTTTTATCATAGGGGATTAAAAATGATGAATGCAATTGGTACCTCGGCTGCGTGTGGCATTCCGATAGCTATTGCAGGTTCTATTTCTTATATTTTGATTGGGCAAGATAGTAAAATCCTTCCTGATAATAGTATTGGATATGTGTATCTTCCAGCTACAGTTATTGTAGGCATAATGAGTTCTATCACTGCAAAATATGGTGTCAATATTGCCCATAGGATGAAACAAAAAAAATTGAGAATAGCCTTTGCCTTTTTAGTTATGATAATGGCCTTTAACCTCCTGATGAGATGAAAAATAAAAATCAAAGCTACTGGAAATCAAATTTAAAAGTTGTTCTCTCATTGCTTTTGGTTTGGTTTATAGCGTCTTACGGATTTGGAATTATTTTTTCAAACTTCCTAGATCAGATAAAAATAGGAGGTTTCAAATTAGGATTTTGGTTTGCTCAACAAGGGAGTATTTTTGTATTTGTTATTTTGATATTTGTTTATGTCTGGCTGATGAAAAAACTAGACAAAAAATATACTGACAAAGAATGATGAGCACTCAAATCCTCACTTACACATTTGTGGGTGCTACTTTTGCACTTTATATAGGAATTGCAATTTGGTCTAAGGCCAAATCAACTAATGACTTTTATGTTGCAGGAAAAGGAGTTCATCCAGTTGCTAATGGAATGGCTACTGCGGCTGATTGGATGTCGGCTGCGTCATTTCTTTCTATGGCAGGATTGATAGCATTTTTAGGTAAAGACGGTTCTGTTTATTTAATGGGATGGACTGGAGGATATGTTCTTTTGGCACTTCTATTGGCACCTTACTTAAGAAAATTTGGGAAGTTTACTGTTCCAGATTTTATTGGCGAACGATATTACTCAAAGACTGCTAGAAAGATAGCTGTTTTATGCCTGATCTTTATTTCTTTCACTTATATAGCTGGACAAATGAGAGGAGTTGGGATCGTTTTCTCAAGGTTTCTTGAGGTTGATATAACAACTGGAGTCATAGTCGGTATGGCAATAGTGTTCTTTTACGCTGTATTAGGGGGCATGAAAGGCATAACATATACTCAGGTTGCTCAGTATTGCGTTCTTATATTCGCATACCTTGTTCCTGCTATCTTTATTTCAATACTCATGACTGGTGAAATAGTCCCTCAAATTGGTTTTGGGAGTAAACTCGTGGATAGTCCAACTTATTTATTGGACAAACTTGATCAGGTGACAAAGGACCTTGGATTTGCTGCTTATACTGAAAATGTTAAGAGTAAGATAGATATTTTCTGTATAACTGCAGCACTGATGTTCGGAACTGCTGGATTACCTCATGTGATAGTTAGATTCTTCACTGTTCCAAATGTGGGTGCCGCACGTCAATCGGCAGGTTATGCACTGATTTTCATTGCATTACTGTATACAACTGCTCCTGCCGTTTCGGCATTTGCGAGAATGAATTTGATAGATTCGATACAAGATCAACCCTATAAATCATCCCCTGCTTGGTTCCAGAATTGGGAAGAAATAGGACTTATTGCATGGAAAGATAAAAATGAAGATGGAGTAATACAATACTCTGCAGGGAATGCATTAGAAAATGTAAAACCCAATTTTACGGGTATTAGAGGAGAGAACGGTGAAAGACTTGTCTCAAACTTACAAGATTTTTCTAATGAAAATGAAATCTATATAGACAGGGATATTATTGTCCTGGCTAATCCAGAAATAGCACAACTACCAGGATGGGTAATAGCTCTTGTTGCTGCAGGAGGTTTGGCTGCAGCCCTATCAACAGCAGCAGGGTTATTACTAGTCATTTCATCTTCAGTATCACATGACCTTCTGAAGAAGACTTACATGCCTCAAATTACGGAGAGACAAGAACTTAGGTATGCAAGAATATCAGCGGCAATAGCAATAGGTATAGCAGGGATTTTCGGCATTTATCCGCCTGCATTCGTAGCACAAGTTGTAGCATTTGCCTTTGGTTTGGCTGCTGCTACTTTCTTCCCTGCTCTTTTCTTAGGCATCTTTTACAAAAGGTTGAACAAAGAAGGTGCTATCGCAGGAATGATTACTGGTCTGATATTTACAGCTAGCTACATAATTTATTTTAAGTTTATAAATCCGAATATTAATAATGCAGAAAGTTGGTTTATGGGAGTTTCTCCTGAGGGAGTCGGAGCACTTGGTATGATTTTAAACTTTGCTGTAGCACTTACCATATCAAGTTTTACAAAAGAACCTCCTGAAGAAGTACTCGATTTGGTAGACGAAATTAGAAAACCCTGATGTTACTTCCAGAGATAGATCCAATAATCTTTCAAATTGGCCCAGTTGCAATTAGATGGTATGGACTAACTTGGCTTGCTGCATTCTCAACAATCTACTTCTTAATCGATAAATATCAAGGAGATCTAGATAAAGAAAAATTGAGCGATCTGATGTTCTACGGTCTTTTAGGTGCAATTATAGGAGGGAGAACTGGTTATATCTTCTTTTACTCTCTTGATCAGTTCCTTGAGAATCCTCTTTCGATATTCTTTGTTTGGGAAGGAGGTCTATCTTTTCATGGGGGTCTTTTGGGAGTTTTAATTTCGTGTTATTTACTCTCAAAATCTTGGAAAGTCACATTCTTCTGGCTTATGGATCGCGTTGCCCCGTTTGTTGCTCCAGGACTAGGTCTTGTGAGGATAGGGAATTTTTTGAACTCTGAACTGCTAGGTAGGCCTACTGAGGTAAGCTGGGGAGTAATTTTTCCCTCTGATCCTTTTGCGCTTGTGAGACATCCTTCACAACTCTATCAAGCATTTGGGGAGGGAATTTTACTCTTCATTTATATGCTATGGATCGCTAAGGGGACAAAGCCAACTATGTTTGTTTCTGGCCATTTCTTATTTGGATATGGAGTAATAAGATTCATTACAGAATTCTTTAGGATGCCAGATCAGCACATAGGATTTACATTGGAGATCATTACTCGAGGGCAAATCTTAAGCATACCGATGATAGTAATCGGTTTACTTCTAATCTATTATTCTATATCAAGGAAAAATCGAACAAATGGAACAGTATCTTAATTTACTTAAAGAAATAAAAGATAAAGGTGTCAAAAAACATGACAGAACTGGAACTGGGACGATCAGTATTTTTGGTCATCAAATGAGATTTAACTTGCAAGACGGATTCCCGTTAGTTACAACAAAAAAGGTTAATTTTGATTCTATTCTTCATGAGCTTTTGTGGTTCGTAAAGGGGGAAACAAACATAGAGTATTTAGTACAAAACAAAGTCAATATATGGAATGAATGGCCATTTAAAAGTTGGCTAGAGAAGACTAATCAATTAGATGATATTGAGATGCATTCGATTGAGTGGAAAGAAAAACTAACTGAATTTGTAGGACTCATTCAATCAGACAAAAATTTTGCACAGAAATATGGTGAGCTCGGTCCTGTTTACGGAAAGCAGTGGCGAGACTTTGAAGGAGTAGATCAACTAAAACTAGTGATAGATGACATAAAAAATAACCCCGATTCAAGAAGACATATAGTTTCAGCCTGGAATCCTAAAGAAATTCCTGTAATGATTGAATCAGGTTTACCACCTTGCCATACCTTGTTCCAATTTTATGTAAGTGAAGGAAAACTCTCTTGTCAACTTTATCAAAGAAGTGCAGATGTCTTTTTAGGTGTACCTTACAACATAGCCTCTTACGCTTTGCTAACCTGTATGATTGCTTCGGTGACAGATTTACAACCAGGAGATTTTGTACACTCTTTGGGGGATACACATATTTACTTGAATCATTTAAATCAAGTTGAAGAGCAGTTAACAAGAAAACCACATAACTTACCTCAATTAAAAATCTCCTCTAAACCTTCCCTCTTTGACTATAAATATGAAGATTTTGAGCTTATTGGCTATGAATCTCATCCCTTCATAAGCGCACCAATAGCAGTTTAATGGAGATTATCTTAATAGCTGCAGTTGATAAGAACCTAGCTATAGGAAAAAATGGACAGATACCCTGGAAAATTAAAGAAGATCTGAAATTCTTCAAAGAAAAAACAGAAGGTACTTCTATAATTATGGGAAGATCGACTTTTGATTCAATTGGCAGACCGCTCCCTAATAGGAAAAATATCGTGATGACTAGATCTCCACGAAATAGAAAGGGAGTTATTGAAGTTGGTTCCAGAGAGGAGGCGTTAAAAGAGGCTAGTCAATTTTCGAAAGATATAAATGTAATAGGTGGAGAGTTTATTTATAAAGAATTTCTACCCTTAGCATCAAAATTGCTAATCACAGAAATAGATTTAATCGTAGAATCGGCTGATGCTCATTTCCCTATTTGGGATGAAAGTTCTTGGGTTGAAAAATCTAGAATTAGAAGCTCAGAAAATAGTATTGAATTTAGCTTTGTGGAGTACGTTAAACTCTAGACTCCTAGGGCTTTTCTCTTTAACTTTAAGGATTCTACCCTTTCCTCTTCTCCTTCAGTATAAGTGACCCACTTTCTAGCTTGATCTTGAACTCGCTTTTTCTTCTCTTTTTGTTTCTCTTTCTTATCATCAAATTGCCTTTCAGCAACATCTATACATTTCCTAAAAGATTCGATGGCGGATTCCCATTTTTGATTCTCAAAATTGATTTGACCTAAAAGCATGTAAGCAGCTGCTTCATCTTTGAGTTTTCCTTTCTTGATGCCTTCTGTTATAGCTTCCTCTGCCTGATCAAATTCGTCTAAACTGAAATGTACTTGACCTAAAAATACATACAACTCTCCTTCTTTAGACTTAGAAGCAGCTTGCTTGTAATAAGGTTTAGCTTTCTCAAGCTCTCTTGCAGCATGCCAGTATTGCGCAGCCGCTTTGAGAGTTTTCTCTTCTCTCTTAACTATACCTTGATTTAAACCATCTTCGATGACTTCAGCTGCTTTTCTAGGGTTCTCGAACATGAAAAGCAATTGAGATAAAGCTGTAAATTCTCTCTGTTTATCAAGAAGCCTATCATCGTAAGCCGCCTCTAATGCTCCCATTTGGTCCATTTGCCTATCCTTTTGCCCATACAGTCCAGACAAATTGGTCCAATATCTCTTCTTGGGATAATGCTGAACTAGAATCTCATATATAGGTAGAACCTCTAAATCCTTTTTTAGTTCAGAATATAGAGCCATTTTAAGAAGATAATGATTTTCTTTCGCTACACCTTTTCTTGTTTCCCCTGTCTCAATCATTTCACCAGTCTCATTGCCCTCTGCGTCCAATACAGCCACTTTGATGGGGATATCTCTTGACTCTTGAATTTCTATGGCGGTATCGATTGCATTAACTGACTTTTGAAAATCTTCTACTTGATAATAAGCTTGCGCTAATAAACCATAGCCATCAGAACTGGGTTCCTCTTCATTATCGAGCCATTCTAAAAGATACCTTATGGATGTCTTATAATCCTCTGCAATGTAAGAAAGTTGTGAAAGTGAATAAATTGCACCCTGCCTTTCTTGATCGCTAGAGTCTTCCTCAGCAATGAGATTTTTATATGCTGTTTCAGCTAGACCATATTGCTCTTTAGAAAAGTATATATATCCCTGATAGTAGTACATTTTAGATCTGTCAGTGCTTGTAAACTTTGAATCCACAACTGCTACAGGTTCAAGTGCTAAGAGCGCCTCATCCCATTGTTCAGCCTCAATAAGAGGAACGAGTCCCTGCAATATTCTCTGCATTTTCTTGCTTGGAAGTTTTGTGCGTCTTCTTTTTTTCTTTTTCTTCTCTTCCTCAGCAGCCTCTAATGAAGCACCTTTGTAATCAAGAGGAGAGACCCCTAAGGTTACAGGCAATAAACTAATTACTGTTGCTAAAAGAAGTAATTTAAGTGGGTAACTTAATCTAATCATAATTCCTATGCGCATCCCTCAGGTGTGTAATCAGCAGGCTTATTTGGATCCTCAATTTTAAAAACAATAATCGTTCTTACATTTGGAACTTCAATGGCCTCACCGTCTCTGATCTGAGGTTTATACTTATACTTAAGTGCCGACCTGATTGCAGCACGATCAAAAATTCCAGGAGGGACTGCCCACTCTACTTCGGGCTCTCTGGTTGAACCAACTTTTGTGACTGTAAATTTCAACATCACACAACCTTCTATTCCCCTTTCCAATGCTCGTCTTGGATATACTGGTGGCACTTGAAAGATAGGAACGTATGAGCCATCGGCAAATACTCCAGCTTTTTTTCCTTTGAAACCTAAGTTTGGTTTTGCAGCAGAAGTATCTAAATCAGCTGGGGGAGTCATATCAAATTCAGGCGGCATAGTTTCTGGTGGAGGCTCCTCTTCTTGGGGACGCTCCATATCCATCATAAGCTCTAACTCTCTTTCTGGCATTGTCACATCAGCAATCTTTATTGATTTATCTGAAAGTTCAACATCTCCAACATCAATCAGCCATTGCATCACATAAAATATGGCAACGGTCAAAAATAGAGAACCTGTCAGGGTAGCCCCTAACATCTTCAAGTTTTGCTCCGCGAAAAATCCCATTTATTTAAAACTTTGGTTCAGAGGCAAGAGATATTGCATAGACTCCAGCTTCTCTAGATTGATCCATTACTTGAATTATCGCGTCTGCTTGGGCCTTTTCATCAGCTTGTATCACTACAGAACCTTGAGGATTGTCTGCAAGAAGTTTTGTTATATTTGCCTTAACCTGACGAACATCAACTCTTCTGCCATCAATCCAAATATCATTTGTAGCCCCAATCGCGATTAGAATTGCAGCATTTTCTTGAATATTAGATGTCTCTGCATCTGGTCTATTTACTTCTAACCCAGGTTCCTTGATGAAATTCGCTGTTACTATGAAAAAGATGAGTAGAATGAAAACAACATCCAACATTGGTGTTAAGTTTATATCTTCTTCTTCCGCTACAGCACTACTAATTGGTGATCTTCTCATAATTTTTTCCTTATTCTGCGACTAATTGGTCTACAAGTAAATCCTTCTCTTTTTGAGCTTTGTTGACTAAAAATTGGTTTGCTAAAGTTCCTGTTAAGGCCACAGCAAGACCAGCCATTGCGGGGATAGTTGATCTAGAAACACCTCCAGCCATAGCCTTTGCATCTCCACCACCGGTAACAGCAAGTAAGTGAAAAACCTCAATCATTCCCGTAATAGTTCCAAAGAGGCCAAATAGAGGAGCTATGCCTACACACATTTTTATAAGACCTAGATTTTGATCTATTCTTATTTCATTCTGTGCAATTAGCATGTCCCTGATTGCCTTTGAGTTCCAAGTACTTTTATCTTGTCTAAGGTTCCATTCATCAATGGATACACCTAGATGACTTTTGTGAGTGTAAAAGAAGTACCACATTCTCTCAAAAATCAAAAACCACATAACAAAGGCTAGCAAGCCAATTAAGTAGAGCACATCTCCACCTCTTTGCATAAAAGCAAATAAGGCATCAGAGAAATTGTAAAAAAACTGCATCCTTTAGTTTCTATTCAACTTAATTTGTTCCCTCAGATCTTTTAGCAGCCATACCAGTACTAGATTCCTCGATAGTTCCTAATATTCCTCGAGAAATGTTGTTAACGGTTGCATACATAAAGGTAGTAGGTATTGCTACCATTAATCCAAGCCATGTAGTTACAAGTGCTGTGGAAATACCACTTGCCATAGTTTTTGGATCACCAGTACCAAATAATGTGATCATGGTAAAAGTTTCTATCATACCAATGATGGTTCCAAATAGTCCCATAAGAGGGGCTACCACTGAAACTATCTTCAGAACCCAATTAAGACCTTCAACGGTTGGCCTTTCCTTGAGAATTTGTTCTGCCATCTTAAGTTCTAAAGTTTCAGTGTCTGCTTCTTTGTCCTCTTCCGCTATTTTGAGTATCCTGCCAAGCGCATTATCATTACTTAAAGTTGTAGAATTAGCCTGAGCCACTACACCTCCCCTTATATTCCAGAGCTCATAGAATCTCCAAATGAATAATAATGTTGCAGCAAGCCCTATCGCCATAAGTATGTATCCTACAGCGCCTCCCTCTTGCATCTTACCCCAGGTGCTAGGCATTGAAATTAAGCTAGCGAGTAATGAACCTCCTTGAGGTCCAGTAGGATCAACAGCAAATTGAACAGGGAAAGCATCTCCACTCAGAATATCTGAAGTTTGAGAAGTAAACCTTCCTGCAGGTTGTGACGGTAGTTCAGAATAAGCACCTCTTGAGGGAGAATAACTTAGATATTGTCCATCTGATACAACATTAAAATTCCCAACCCTTACAACGTCTCTGGTCTCAACATTTCCATCAACCGTGATGACTTCAGTATTGAATTTGACAACCTCTCCTGAAGCATTGATTTCTCTTTGAAGTTCGTACCAAAGCGTCTCAAGTTCAGAGATTGAAGCAAGCTTAATTCCTTCATTCATTTTAGACCCTAAATCGGTCATAAAAGCTTCCCTATCTTTACCAAATTGGGCCGCTGTTATTGATTGCTCCATTATGTTGCGAGCTTCAGTAGTGTTTCCTGCTAAGTGCCCGAATATTTCATTTAAAGAACCAAGTCTTTCTCGGAGTTGCTCTTCAGCAACAACTAACAGTGCTTCATTTGCCTCAAATTTCTGTTCTAGCCTTGCAGCTTCTCTTTCTAGTCTTGCTCTCTCATCCTTAGCATCAGCTAGTAGCTTGGCTTGTCTATTTTTTTCGTTTCTAAATTGTGCTTCTCTTGCCCTTTGCTCTTGAGTATCAGCAAATTGACCTTGTTTTACTATTTCAAGTAATTCCTGCGGATTTGAAGGTTGTGCAGCTTCTTCTTCAGAGTTATTTTCTTCAACTAAAGCTAGGTTTGATAGTAGACCAAAACTAAGTATAAATATGTAATGCTTAAAATTTCTCATTTTAGTTAACCTCCGTTGCAGCTGGTAAAGGAAGTTCCATCAAATCAACCGTAGCCAATTTATTTGCTATTCTTAGTCCACGCGTAGTTGGGTTTCTGTAGCTATTATCAAGCTCAACCCAAGATCTAGTATCATTGTTCCAAGCATGCGTTTGAGTTTCATCAGCTGTCTGGAAAACCATAGCCAATCTCCCTACTCTTAATATGTTTCCTTCTCTTAGCTCACCATCAATGACTATACTATCCTTGTAAGCATCAATCTTCCTTCCATACTCAGCTTCAACATTGAAGGCTTCTAATACCTGCCTAAGACCCTCTGCTGGTGAAACTGTAGGGTTATCGAGAGCTGCTTTTGCAAAAGCTATACGCTCTTTTCTTTCTGCCAAGTGAAATGGAAGATCTAATTCTATTGAAGTTTCTATACCAGCCAACATTCTCCTAGTGAAAGGGGGAATTTGCCTTTGCATGACTTGAGCCTCTTTCATTGTTCTATCAATTTCCTTCAAACGTTCTTCTTGACGTTGAATTTGTTGCCTCATTTGGGCGTTGTAGACTCTTAAGCCTTCTATTTGTTTACTTACGGTTTTGAATTCACTGATAATCACTGATGTTTGTTCATCCATTTCATCAATTTTTGTTTGAGATGTTTTCTCAGCAACTTGCCTAGCCGCTCCAACATCTAATAATGGTTGGATTTGATCGCTAAACATAACCCCGGAAATAGAGATTCCAGCTAGCATGAAAACAAATTTACAAAGACGCATCATAGCTATCTCCTAGTTCTTTTATTTTTAGTTAAATCTTTTCACAAAAATAGATGAAACTAATGTGTTTTGCAACACAATATTTCACCTTCCCCATTGCGAACGAGTAAACTATAGAGTCAAATAAAGATCATTGCAATGTTAAATAAAAGCGACAATTTGTCTTGATTGAATTATGTCAACTTTTGAATTTCTTTTATCTAATTTTTTACTTCTTCTCTTAGCGCAATTGATCTTAGTTTATAGAAGCATCAGTAAAAAGAGTCCAAGGACACTTTTAAGGTATTTCTTTCTGCCAGTGGTTTTAAGTATGATTTTTGGGGCCTTTCTTCAGCACATTTATGAAGTATCAGAGATTTCTAATAGACAGATTATTGCTAATATTCTTTTACTGCTATGGTGCACTAAATCATTCTTTTCATATAAATCTATTAAACCGTTATTGCTTAATAGTATTCTGTCTGAAATGAGATTGGATCTTGATCAAAAGAACTATCTGAATTTGATTAAAAGAGTCATAAAAGTATCAAGCCTTCAGTTCATTTGTTTTAGTTTTATATATGCAATTAATTACCTCTCCGGCAATTTAGCATTAAATTTAATTGATTGGCTTGGGTTTATAATAGCTCTTTTGGGAGTTTCATTAGAAATTTACTGTGAAACACAAATCAAGACGACTAAAAAAAATCATCTGTTAAGTGGAGGGATTTGGGCCAAAATACAGCATCCTAATTTACTAGGAATAATACTTTTCTTCCTAGGGCTCCAAATCCTTGCTACGGGTGCGATTGGTGCAAAGTGGACAATAATTGGTTTTTTAATTATTTTCTTTATTCTTCAAAGGATTCTTATGCCTGAATTAGATAAAAAGTTATTGATGCGATTCGGTAAAGAACCATCAACAAAAACTTCTTATGGTTTTAAAAAAGCACTGTTCATAAAGTAATGTATAGAATGATCCCACATATTTTTCTCACCTGGTTGTTGGGATCAGTGGCTAACTCTAAGATAGTTTTTTTAAAAAACTTTCTAATAAAACTGTTCATTAAATTTTATAAACCAGACCTTAATGAAGTTCTCGTTCCAGAATTAAGCTTTTACGATTCTTACAATGCATTTTTCATAAGAAAGCTTAAGGAAGAATCTAGGCCTATCGATCATTCCGAATGCTCATTTGTTTCTCCTGTAGATGGAGAGATAGTGGATTATGGAGCAATAAATGAAACAAACCTTATACAAGCAAAGAAATATGATTATCCTATTGCCGAACTCATAGGAATGGAATGGGAGGATACATTTTCTAATGGGTTCTTCATTACAATATATTTGGCGCCTACCGACTATCACAGAATTCATTGTCCCTATGAGGGTTTAATTAAACAGACAAAGCATATGGGCACATATCTCTACAGTGTGAACAAAAAGGCTCAAGAGAATATACCAAACCTATATATTAAGAATGAAAGATCAGTAATTCATTTCGAATCCCAAAAATTAAAATATGCTTTGGTCTCCGTAGGAGCATCAATAGTAGGAAGTATAGTGCCCTTTTGGAGTGAAGAAAAAGATTCAAGAAAAAGCCTTATAAAAGATTGGAATCAAGGACCGGGTGAAAATTATTTGATAAAAAAAGGTCAGGAACTTGCGCATTTTAGAATGGGGTCGACCGTTATTTTGCTTCTTGAAAATCAACAAGTTATAGATTTAGATTCCTTGAAGGAAAATAAGCTTGTAAAATTTGGTTCAAAGCTTTTTTCAATTCAAATTTAATTAGAGAAACAAATTGGTATCGTATTCAACAAGTGACTTCAGAGTTGGTCTGAAAATTATAATTGATGATGATCCATGCGTGATTATAGAAGAAGAGTTTAATAAGCCTGGTAAAGGTCAAGCCTTCAGTAAAATCAAATATAGAAATTATCTTACTGGTAGAGTGGGAGAAAAAACTTGTAAGGTTGGAGAATCTCTAGAAGCAGCTGATGTAGAAGAATTGGATATGCAATTTCTCTATAACGATGGACCTTCATGGGTGTTCATGCATCCAGATTCTTATGAACAAGTACCTATAACAACTGAAATTGTAGGTGAATTAGATAAGTGGGTCACCGAGGAGGACATTTGTAAAGTATTGCTGTGGAATGAAAGTCCTATCTCTGTTGTGGCACCAAACTTTGTAGATTTAGAAGTACAAGAAACCGATCCTGGAGTAAAAGGTGACACCGCAACTGGCGGAACTAAACCTGCAAAACTAACAACTGGTGCTATTGTTAAGGTGCCTTTATTCATATCTGAAGGCGAAGTGGTCACCATAGATACTAGAACTGGGGAATATCAGGGCCGCAAATAAAATATTCTTA